>JGI24422J19971_10000561_pt1 | contig 20814 bp, 20 predicted proteins | sample DeeMarSWOR152_54_FD_19971 | JGI IMG/M metagenome (IMG submission 19971) | reverse complement strand
CTGGCACAAACGTAACCATGCAAGGCATACAACACTTCAAGAATGGCACCGAAGAAATCAGTGACGGCTGGGTAGATATAGACACAGGAGATAGCATTAACGCATCCACCACGGTTATAGGAGCAAACCTAAACGAAGGAGACCCCATATACACTGCAGGAGACTACTACAACTGGTTCATCAATGAAACCATAATTCGTGATTACCCAGGTCCAGACACTCCAAGAGGAACCAATCACATCAACATGACCTACACATACCAAGGGACAATCCCCCCTGACATAAATGTCGATTACTTCTACTCCATAAATTTCTACTGGGACACAGCAACTGGAGTCCTAGTTGAAGACAGCTTCGAAATGATAAATCAAACAGGAGAATACCTTACAACATGGTCAATATTCTTCAAGATTTCCGAATCCAACGTTTGGATTGTGCCCGAATTTCCCAATTTGATTGTATGGCTAGCAGTAATCGGGACAGCTACAGCAGTCCTTGTATTTGGGGAACGAAGACTTTCCAAAAACAAATCATTAATATTCAAATAGTCTCTCACATTTCCCTTTTTTTTATGCAACATTCACACCACAGAAACCAGCCTTCCTCACCATCTCCCTCAACCTCCTCAACTCCTCCCATCTCCCATCCCAGAAATATGCCTAACATGCACGAATCACAGAATGCATGACCAGAAACATCTAAACGCACACAATCATCTTCTTAACATCATCATAAAAAAATAAAAAAGAATAAAAAAGAGATCTAATACATCCAATTAACATACAACTACTATGTTACCATTCTTCTTCCTCTTTCTTCTTCTTAGTTGGCTTCTTCTTTGAACTCTTACACATTTCTATCACCTCCCCATAGGGGATCCTTCCATCTTTGCCCCCAAACGCTCCAAAGAAGAGTTGGCACCACAGACTATATTTATGCATTTCGATCCAAAAAACAGAGCCAAAAATCCTTTTCAAAAGAAAATAGAGGCTGTTTTTCTCTCCTTTTTCGCCTTATATACAGGTCCTTCAGAACCACAATCTATCCAGTACTTATACGCAAGAACACATAGGCACGCATAAGAATGTCGCGCATTACTCGGCCAATTCTTTACATCGTTCAGACACTATGCGGTAGAGACGATTCCGCAAAGCCTGCCCCCAAAGCTTCTGTTTCTCAAGTTTCCCTATCTCTTTTGCCAACTTCTCATCTTTAAGAATATCCAACACCCATCTCTTGAAGTCTCCTCGCTTGACATGGAAACTCAAAGATTTTGTCTCGACCCGCTTAATGCTCGCCAAGAACTCTTCGTACGAAGCCGCGCTTACACCCGTATAGTCACAGACATCGACACAGAAGTAGAACGGCGCAACCTGTTCAAGTTTCCTAACACTCATAGAGCATTCCTTCCTTCACTCACTCTGTTGAATGAGCCACACTGGTGAATATACCTTATGAAAATGAAATCAATATCTACACTCATCTCAGCACATATATCAAAATACGTGGAAAACAAAAAGAGGTGTTTCTCAGTCTAGTTTTTTGCCGCACTTGTAACAGAACCCAGCATCAGCAACATTCTTTTCTCCGTCTTCTTTTTGAACACCATTGCCTTTCCCATTCATCTTAGTCTCTTTGAGCGCGTGCAGTGTGAGAAAAAACGTGAGAAAAAAGGAATCAAGCAAAAAATTTTTATGCTTATGCCAAAAAATATGATGTTGCGCGTGCACGTTCTGTCTGAGGCTAGATTGATGCCAAGAAGGCCTGAGATCAAGAAAACGGTTTTGGACAAGGTAACCATCTCCAGAATCGAGAGGGTTGTTCCTCACCACGAGGGGTTTCATTTTTTCAAAGGACTAGGAGATTCCACGGACAAGGTTGCGATAAGTCTAACCGATTTCCACGAAAAGATGCGGAATGTGGACATTCGCTCAGTGAACTTCCACTTCAAACGACAGGACTTTGAAAAGTGGATAAGGGATGTTGTAGGCGATGCTGAATTATCCAGAAGAATCGGCAGAATAAAGAAAGAGAGTCACGGAGAGAATCTTAGAAGCAAAATCATCCAAACCGTAAAGGAGCGCCTCGAAGAACTCCATGGAATACAAACAAAAAAGTAGAATTTAGATGCGCGCGCGACAAAAAAGAGGAGTAGCAAAAATGGAGAAGAAAAAAGGAAAAACGAAGAAAAAAGGAAAGAAAAAGTAAGACAAACTGCCAGAAAATAGGTGTCAAGAAAAGCTAAGAGTCTTTACCACTGTTTCAAAAGAAGTGCAGATTCTACCATTCCTCTTCTCCCTCTTCTTCTTCCTCTTCGTCTTCCCACTCTTCTTCCTCAACCATGCTTTTCACCTCCTTTGAATTTCCGTGAGAACTATTCACAATAAGATAAACTTTACTATGATCACACATGATACCCTTTTTTGTGCACGCAAAAATACTTACTTTTTTTTTAGATTAAAAGTTGGATGTAGTCTGCTATGAAATGGGAGATTACAGCTCCCAATATAGCGAGTAAGGCGTATTTTACTCCTTCCTTGTAGGGGCTCTCATGGCTTATTTTGCCTATGTAGCTTCCAAGAATAAATGCCATTACAATTCCAATTATGAACGTAAGGGTGGTGGCGTGGTTCATACAGAGACATGTAAATGGTGATAGTAGAATTAGCACAGCGGCGATTGTTGCTGCGAATGAAAAAAGGCTGTTTGTGAATACTTCCCTTTTAGAGTGTATTCTCGTTTTTACTCCATGGTCTGTTGTTTGAATTTGCAATGCTCTTTCCGCCGATTGAGACATGAAGAATCCGATGGAATTTCCAAATGCGTTAGCAACGCCTCCAATTATTCCGGTAATTATCACCCAGCGAGTGTCAGAAGTAGCCTCAGCCACACCTATTATCAAACCTAAACACATAATCAAACCATCTGTTAAACCGAAGGCAATTCCTTCCAAACGGTAGCTCTGCTCTGACGGGTTTTCAGTCATTTTCTAGCACTTTCTTTTTGAAGCCAATCTGCTAACGTAATCTTATTTGTGTTGTAGTATTTCTCAGCTGAAACAATTCCTCTTCTAGCTAACCTAAAAAGTATTCTATGTGTCTTCACTCGCGAGAGCCCAGTCTTCCAGCGGATATCCTTCTGCAACATCGTCCCACCTTCAGCAACCAAAGTCTCAATCACCTTCCTCTCATCTTCATTTAAAACTCGTAAAACCGCATCAAGGGCAGCCTCTCCCTTCTCAACCATTGGCACCGAAGAAACTTCTCTCTCGGGCTTCCTCTCGCTAAGCTCTGGAAAAACTAGAGTATACCCCAACACACCCACCAAAACAAAAAGAGGGACAACAAACAAAACAAGCCAAAAAGACTGTGGAATCTGCCCACCCATCCCATGACCTCTTCCTCCAAAGCCTCCTTCAAATACAAAAAAGAGTAAGCCAACAACACTAAGTATCAATGAAATTACCAGAATGAAAATCAAAGTTGTGGAACGCATGTTTCACTCACAAAATCTAAAGACGAAACACTCCTTATAAGCTGTTTCAAAATCTGAAACACTTTGTTACAACGAACATCTAAACCACACGAAAACCATGAATTCCTATATACAAAAGAACGGAGGTGGTAAAGAATGAATGTCAAAATGATTGCGGGAATAACCCTAATTGTAGGCATTGTGTTCATCGTCCTTCTCGCTACACCCATACAAGCCTACCTCAACGGAACTGCAAACGGTGATATGCTCCAAACGCAAGAGCAAGATAGACTAAGAACACAAAACCGCGACCGCACCTGCGATTGCACACAAACACAGAACCGAGACAGACAAAGAACCAACGAATGTGCCACAAACCGAACCTGTAACCGCACAATGAGTATGGAGCAGTTTAGAAATCAACACAAAGACGGAATAAGAAACCAAGGGAACTGATGACGTCCGCACAAATATACTCGTAAAGGGCGCGTGAAAAATAAGCACCATTTTTTTCTTTCAGTTTAGTTTTTTGCCGCACTTGTAACAGAATCTGGTGCCAGCAATGTTCTTTTCTCCACAATGTGAGCAGACAACTGATTCTTTACTAGTCGTCTCTCTGATCTTCTCTCTCGTAGTCTTGAACGCCTTCTCTATCTCTCTACCAGCGGTTGCAAATGCTTTCTCCATCTCCTCTCCCATCTTGGAAAAGGCGTCCCTAAGTTCATCCCAGGGAGTACCCACCCCCACCTCGACCCCCATTCTGGTTATCACTCCACATCTAGGACAGAAATATGCATTTTCCGGAAGTTCCTTGCCACAACTGGAACAAAACACCATAACTATTTACCCTTTCTTTAATCATGAAATAATAAAATTTAAGCATATTCCCAATCCCAATCAAAAGCACAATTAAGTCCACATCCGAAACTTATTACTTACAACCACAAAACTAATTATAGGACGCTTAAGCATGGAATGGAACGAAATCCTAAAAGGACGAGACTACAGCCAAGAAAAACCCGACAAACTAGTCCTACAGTTCACAGAATACCTGAAAAACAAACACGCAAAACATATTCTCGACTTGGGTTGCGGAGCAGGAAGACATGTAGTTTACCTCGCAAAACAAGGATTTGAAACCTATGGGATTGACATTTCAGAAACAGGTCTCAAACAAGCGAAAAACAGACTTAAAAGGAAAAAACTGAATGCTGCTCTGATAAAATGCGACATGAAAACACTACCCTACATTGATAACTGCTTCGATGCAGTCATAAGCCTATTCACAATATACCACAACACCAAACAGGGCATAAAAGACACAATAACCGAAATCCACCGAACCCTAAAACAAACAGGAACCACACTCCTAAACTTTCAATCAAAACGCAGCAGCAAACACGGAAAAGGAACAAAAATAGAAGAACACACCTTCATACAAGAAAACGGACCCGAAAAAGGCATAATCCACCACTTCGTCGACAAACCCGAACTCCACGAGCTACTTAAAGGCTTCAAAACTTTAAAGATTCAGCTTGAAGAACACAAGATTGAAGAATATCTTCAAAGTCGCTGGATAGCTTCAGCAACAAAATATTGAATTAAACTATCAGACTTCCCACGCCTGCTCTCATCATAAGGCTTAAGTGGAAAACCCTTAACTGTCAAAAGACTAAAACAATGACCAAACGCTGGTAACGGCGAGACAATTCAGGCGGAAACTAGACTTGACCACATCCACGCTCACAAGATTCCTTGACTCCCTCTCCTCCAAGTCTATCATTCGACATCTAGTCTACTCATCTTCTGCCATCTTCTTCTTCGCAGTAATCTTGGTCCCACCCATCTTGGGCATACTCCTCAAATGGAACCTAATCGGACAGATCTTCGAAAACCCCGAATTAACGAATAGTGCACTCTCAGCCGTCCAAGCCTCCTTCGCAATCGCCATCTTCGTCTCAATAGTTGACGTAGTTCTCGGCTTGCCAATGGCATGGTACATCGTAAGAGGCAGATCAAGATGGCTCCACGTCATCGACACCCTAGCCGACATACCCTTCGTCGTCCCAACAGTCACCCTCGGCTACTCGCTGCGACTCTTCTGGAGCGACCCCTCTCAAGGCATCTCCTCACTCTTCACAACAACCATCATCTCTCCAGGTTGGCTCCTAGTAATCCTGTTACACTTCGCCTTCTCTTACCCCGTGGTAGTAAGAGTAATCGTTGGAGCCCTATACGACTACCAGATAGTATACGAAGAAGCAGCAAGAACTGTAGGCGCAGCTCCACTCACCGTCGACAGAACAGTTACACTGCCCATTCTAAAACCATCCATAATCTCAGCTTTCATCCTAGCCTTCGCAAGATCCCTCTCAGAAACGGGAGCAACCGTAATGGTGGCTGACACATTCCAGAACGGCCCAGTCTTCATTCACAACAATTATGATCCGGCAAACCCCAACTATGGACCCTTAATCTTCGTAAGTTCCCTACTGATAACCATCTCCTGCATAATTTTTGCAATAATAGTGGTGCTTGGCCCCAAACTCCGTATGCCTATAAAAAGGGTTTGGCCAATCGCCGAAAGAAAACTGAGTAGTCACAACGTAGTAACCTTACGAAATAGCATAACACTTCTGGTCTTTCTCTTCATTGTCTTGATTCCTTCGGTTTATGTCGCGTTCCCCGCGTTGAACGCTATCGCAAACGGAACTCTCAATGAAGCAATTAGTGGGGCTGGTATATGGGGCGACTACTGGCAAAGTCTCATTCTCTCATACTCTATCGGAGGCATTGTGACGTTGCTTAATTTGGTTGTTGGCTTACCCCTTGCGATTCTAATAGCACGAAAAAGATTTGGAAGCCTCCTCTCAAAAATCCTTGACGTACTAGTCAATATACCATTGATAGTTCCATCCATCGCAGTGGGGTTCTCTCTGAGACTGTTTTGGACAGAAAATTTCGTGGGCATACCAGAAACAGCATTAATAGTCTTTGCACACCTTGCTATTACATATCCCTACTTTGTCAGAGCCATGTCCGCAGCTGTTGAAAGGGTTACCGTAGACCTTGAGGAGGCAGCACGGGTACTTGGGGCAAAACCCTTCACGGTTTTCAGAACCGTTATCTTACCCTTAACGAAGTATTCTCTATTCTCAGGTGCAATCATAATGTTTACAAGAAGTGTTGACGAAACAGGAGCAACTTTGGCAGTCACTACCCTCAAAACCGCTCCAGTCCTGCTGGTCGACTGGGTTAAAACATTCCTCAGCCAGAAAACATCCACAATTACAATCAGTTCGTTAGATATAGGTCTAGGATGCGGCTTTTTGATCCTATTCTCTTTTGTAGTTCTGCTTGTCTTGAGACTGCTGATCAGGGGGAGGGGAAGATATTAATATGTTTAATATCTGCAACACTACATTTCCATATNTAACNAGCCTTGGAGGNTTACCATCCTAATGCCNGAAGTTAAAGTGGTGGATGTAACAAAAACATTCGCTAAAGGCAAAATAGTCGCAGTAGACAATGTGAGCCTCCACATCCGAGACAAAGAATACTTTTCCCTCGTCGGTCCCAGTGGCTGTGGCAAAACAACACTTCTTAGGTTGATTGCCGGTTTGATTCAACCAGATGAAGGTGAAATTTACATTGAAGGGAAGCTCGTGAACGATGTCCCACCTGAAGATAGGGGCATTGGTTTCGTCTTCCAAACCTACGCACTGTTTCCACACATGGATGTCTGGGGCAACGTTACCTATGGACCCAGAGTAAAGGCTTGGAAGGAAGACAAAAGCACAAGAATCGGACGCGAAATGCTAGAACTGGTAAGACTCTATGAACGTGCCGATGCAGTTCCACACGAATTAAGTGGCGGAATGATGCAGAGAGTTGCTTTAGCAAGAGCATTAGCTGCCGGAGCAAAACTGTTGCTGTTGGACGAACCTTTAGGTGCATTAGACGCAAAAATTCGGTTAGCACTGAGATATGAAGTAAGAAAACTTGTAAAGGACCTCGAATTAACCGCCATACACGTCACCCACGATCAAGCAGAGGCCACGGCAATCTCCGACAGAATAGCCGTTATGAGGAAAGGAAAAATTCTACAGGTTGGAAATCCGCAAGAACTTTACATGAATCCCAAACATATTTTCGTAGCTCATTTCATTGGAGAATCAAACTTCCTGGAAGGTTATGTTTCAGAGATCGAAGAGAAGGATTTTGTCATCGAATTGCGCCAAGATTTCTTCCTTCGGGTATTAGGCAAAGGACACAAAACTGGGGAAAAAGTCGTTATAGCCGTGAGACCAGAAGCCCTTGACATCGAAAAAGGTAGAATAAGAAAACTGAACTCATTTTTTGGTGAGGTTGAAGGGGTTCAATTTGAAGGAACAGACATACGGTATGAGATTAAACTTGAAAATGGGGATCGCCTAGTTGTTGTTCGTCCATCTTTGTTGACAGAATGGTTTAGTACTGGAGAAAAGGTTACCGTGGGATTTCCAGTTGAAAAAATCTCTGTTTTCCCATATCCTCGAAAGGGTTTAAGAGAGGAGTTAGCCCTTGAATAACACAAGAATCTTAAATATGCATCTTCTTAGTATTGATATGAACGTCTATTGAGAGTGAATTTGTAATGGAAAGATGGCTTACCAAAAGGCGAAAATCTAAGGTTCTAGAAATGGCAGATAGACAGATGACATTGGCAATAGACACGGTGGTGGAACTGGAAAAATCTATCAACGCAGCTTTGAAGGGAAACAAAAAAGATGCGTTAAATTCCATAGAAAAGTTGTCCATCACAGAACATGAGATTGATGAACTTAGAAGAGCCGTCTTCGAGGAATTGACAAGGGGAAGTTTGTCTTCAAAGGACCGAGAAGACATCATGCACTTGGTGAAAAGGCTGGATGAAATGGCGGATCACGTTAAAGATGCGTCCCGAGCTGTCGCTCTCCTTTTAGAGGCAAAAGTTGTGAAAGATATGTGGCAACAATTTGCTGAAACGTCCAACGATCTTGTGGCTTGTGCAACCCTTCTGCGTCAAGCCATTGAAAAGCTTGGAGTAAATCCTTCTGAAGCAATGGAACTCGCAAAGCAAATCGACACTATAGAAAACAGAGTTGACGAAAAATATGTGAAATCAAAGGCGTTGCTTCTCAAATACTCGAACAAGATGGATACTGCGACAATTTTGTTGCTTAAGGATTTGATTGAGGAAATGGAGCATGTGGCTGACAGTTGTGATGACACTGCTGATTATGTGAGAATCTTAACTGTAGGCAGAGAAACTGCGTGACGCCACGTTCACAGCATGTATATATGTCGTGTGATGCCGAAATTCTTATTCGAAACGATTTTCTTCTTTTTATTGGGCTGGTGAGCTGGCGGACGGCTTTCGAACGCTCAGAAGCGTTTGAGGAAACTCCGCCCACCAAGCAGAACTGCAACGTTCGCAAGGGCGTAAGATGAGAGTCTTGGCTCCGAAACAGAAACGAAACGTCCACTTGACAGTAGGACGATGATACATGCTAAGTTGTTGAGGATGTTAAGGTGGAAACGGTGAAACGGTCGACCTGCAGGGTGAAAGGGCAAATAGGCGCTGGTGATGGTCTGCATGAGGCGCGGGTAGCCCGTTTAGCTGAATGCCGTCTTTGAACTGAAGGCGGGTTACGACCAGCACACCAGCCCTTCTAAGCTGTACTCCGACCATACTTCGGTTATTGTTAATGTTTTGTTGTCTATGAAAAAGCAAAGGTATTACAGTTCGACTTTGAGTAGCTTCTCCCATTCCCAAACAGACCAGAAAACTCTAGCCATCGAATATTATAAAATACTTGTAATATTTCTCAATTTTCGTTCCAAAACTCTATTAGTTCACTTATAACATTATCTGGATTTCTAGCTTTACCATCCTTCTTCATTAAAGCATACTTAATCTGTAGTAGCCTTCTAGAAGTAGCATGAGTAATCCAGATAGTTGTGAAGTCCCTATCCTCTTCAGACATGCATTGGTGTGCAGATTTATCGTTTCTTCTCTTCTTCTTTCAAAGCTTCAACTAAAGAGTGAAAGATAGTATACTTCTCAGACGAAGAATGTTTTTTCGTCAGCTCTCTTTCCATTTTGTGAGAGGAGGATACTTTTCGCTTTTCTATTTTCTTTAACCCAAAACTGTAGGCTATTATGACCAAAAAGACTGCCATAATCCCAAAAACCAATATCAGCATACCAACTGCTCCTAAGGCAGTTTCTTCTCCAAACATTTTAACTCTGATTCTCCTTTCTCTTTGCAGTTTGTTCTTTCTCTTAGAAGTTTAAAAGCAAGGTTTCCATAGCTAAAATGAGCATGTTCAAAGAGTATTTCTAAAACCGATACATCCTAATACAGTGAAAAGGAAAGAGAAGATTCTATTTTTTCTCTAACTCATAGTATCTATTAGATGCAATACGGAGCTTAGAAACGCTATCTCAAATGCAAAAACATATAAATCGTATCTTTGCCAATTAATGAAAGATGAAGGGGATGCGTAAGGAAAGAAAACTCTCCTTTCTCTTTCAACGCTTTTTGAAAGCTACTTATGCATTCCCAGATTTCATTTACAAACCCCATTGATTTTAAGTTTATGGAAGATTGTTCTATAGAATTTAAGAGATTGCAGATTCATTGACTACTTCCGATCTGAAAACAAGTATTGATGTCACAAGAGAAAGGTATAACCACCATAGGAGTTTCTTTCTTAAATCTTTAGTACAAGTTGATACCGTATTTTTGGTGAATACTCAACTATTCCTTTCTAGAGACAATGATTTTCTTACATGGGCTGGCGGAGTAGTTAGAGGAATGTAGGATGTGCCGCATGTTCATAACTCGTTTCATCCATTAAGGATGAGGGAGAGAGAGAAATGAATAGGGTGTATAGGGCACATCCTACATATTGTTTTATGTGATACGATACACTTATACCTTGGCATGTTGATTTCTAACCATCTACTATCAATGATTCATCTTAGTCTGAAGAGTTGATTTGAATGAAGAAGAAAATGATGGATCTTCTTTTGGAGTTGTTTAAGAATTCAAAGAGGAGTGATAGGGGGAACTAGCAAAGGTTCTCAAGGTTTCTCAACCCACAGTCACTAGAGCTCGTCATAAACTTGAAAAGAATGGAATGATTGAGGACTATACGATAATTCCTAATTTTAAGAAGACGGGCTTTGAAATATTAGCCATAAACTTTGCCAAAATTCGTCCTGAAGTTCTCTCACCTGAAGTAAATGAGAAAGCCAGAGAATTTATTGCAAAGTTTCCCACTACGATATTTGCATCGACAGGAGAAGGCATGGGTATGAACGCAGTGGATATTGCTTTTTACAAGAACTATACAGAATACCATAACAGAGTGAATCTGATGAGAACTGAATGGAAAGACATCATTGAGGACATTCAAAGTTTCATTGTTGTTATCGGAGAAGGAGAATTCAAGAGATTTTCTCTATCACACCTCAAAGATGTATATCTCTAACATCATTAATGAAGAAGCTATAGTTTGTCAAAATCAAATGTCAATGTGGATACACTAACTTGGCTCCAATATTCAAGACCTTCAGAGCATATGAAACTTTGAAACTTTGGAATGTGAGAAATGCCAACAAGCTAAAGCGTGCGCATTGAAAGAAAAAAAAGGATTTTTGGGTAATTAGTGGCTATGTGTTGCCTAGATGCCTGATCCAAAGTGGTATCCGACTATGACCTTGTCGTATATGTTTACGACGCCGTCATTGTTGACGTCTGCAACTGCTGGGTGTGGACAGTATGGGCATGGTTCTGGGAAGTCTGGTGGTTGGTGCCAGTACTTGCCGTCAGTAGCGTTGTAGGTGGCTCCGAAGGCTCCTCCAACGAGGGCCATGTCGAAAACGTCGACCACATCGTCAAGGTTTATGTCACCTGTCCATGCCTTCCACAGGTGGTAGACGTAGATGCACGGAGCACATGGAGCTACGCTGTCCAAACCTAAGGCAAAAGAACCACCGTATATCGGGTTGTAGTACCATCCCTGAACCCAGTCTCTTTCCCAGTGGCGTCCAAGGGGCTGAGCCAAGGGGACGCTTGGGCAGTATTCGTGGTACCTGATTCCTAGTTCGTTGTAGATTGCTTGTCTTTCGGATGGAACTATGGTTGCGATTCCTGCTTCAACTAGACTGTCCAGTGTGTTACTGAAGGGCATCACCCCAATACTCTGAAGACTTCCAAAGGCTCCTCGGCTGTGCATGAACGGATGGACAAAGTCATGTGGATCAGGATAATCAGCGAGCCAACCTATAATAAACATGGGTAAGACGCGAGTCCTCAACAAGGAGCCGTAATCCTCCCATGACACTTCTAACACCGTGACATGGAATTTACCGCTGGCAATCTCGTCTCCAATATCCTCTATGACTTCTTTTATTGCATAGCAAGCTGTCTCTCTGTAGAGGTTTCCCTCGTTGTATACAAGCGAGAATGACATGCCGTATGTCTTTAGGTCGCCACTCCAAGCCGTCTCAAACAGTTCTTTAGCCTTCGTAAGGTTGTTGTCGTACCTGTATGTGTCATGGATGGTTTGGTTGTAGTAGGGTAATCCTTTGATGTGTGGGTTAGCAGGGGTACTTGCCTCGTCAAGAAACGCATCTTCGATGAACGCTGAATAATCGAAAGCGTAGGCAAAGGCCATTCTCGTATCGTTGTCTTGGAAGAGGTTTATCGGAATTCTGTCTTCTCCGAATTGAGTTGGATTGTTTGGGTCGAAGCCTGATCCACAGTATGTGCTCGTGGTTGATATGTTGAAGTTGAAGAACATGGCTTCGAGTGCCAACATCTCTGCGGGGTCGCTACAACGTATCCAAGGTAGGTAAACCTCAGGATCTCCTGGTGTCCAACCGGGCGTAGCCATCAAGGATCCAATAAACTCTCGAGGAACAACTGTAAGGTCAGACTGACCCCATATCAACCTATTCTTCCTTGCATCCCAGTCCTCTATAAGCTTCTCGGTGAATCTTGTGAAGTAGCGTGGCAGAGTGTCAGGGCTCTTTGGAGCTGGCCAGCCTTGCCAATAGTCATCATATTTCACGATAGACCATTCCACGGTTTTTTCCCAGTAGTCAAGCTTGTAGGGGCCTGTTCCCATCATAGCGTCTAGGTTTGGGCCTGGGGGTTCAGTGTCTTGTTCGTCTATGGGTGATATGGTGAGTGCTGTGTTGTTTACGAAGTTCCAGAGTGTCCATTGAGTCCATGATCCGTTCCAGTTTCCATTCGGGTTATCCACAGTTTTGAATCGTGAATCCAAGCACCATTCCTTATTGAGTATGGAAGCCCATGGTTGAGATATGATTTGCAGAAACGGTTCATATGACATTACTAGGTTGAACCAAACGTGAGTATCATTCTTCTGTACAGCTTGGTCGATCACGAGAGCCCACTGTGACATGCTGTGGTGCCAGTAGCCAGGTTGTGGAGTGGCGTAGACGCTTGTCAAGGGCTCGAAGATCATCCATGTTGAGCCCCCAGGAGGATCAGTTACCATCAACCTCTCGAAACTGTACTCTACGTCTGCGGTGGTAAGGTTGGAACCATCATGGAACCACACTTCAGTGTTCCAAGTTGGGTGTCCCTCAACTGTTCCTCTTATCTTGAAATAGTACCTGTAAGTCCAATTCATTGGGGTTCCCCACGGCTCAACTGGACTAGTTTCGTTGATCTCTTCAGGCGTCAGCTCAGAAGCGAGAAGAGGTACGAACTCATCGGTCTCCCCCATCTCCTCGATACCAACTCCAACCGATCTGTTAACATTGAAGAATGTCAAAGTTTCGTAGGTATTGAAGATTATTTCAGCGCCTGCCGTGTCGTAACACCACGCAGGATCAATGGTCCATGGCTCACCTATTGTATCAGCAATCAAAGTGTCTACGTTTGGTGGTGGATTGCCATATCCAGAAAAGAGCTGGAAGCATGTCTGTATGAATGCACCAGAAAATAGCAACATTGAAGCAAAGATAACTATTAGGCCTTTTCTTTTCATTTTTCTCCTATCCTCTTTCACAGATATGTGAGTGAAGCATTTAAAACTTCAGAAACATTCTTCTATTCTTTTATTCAAGCATAGAAGTTTCTTTCTTAAATCTTTAGCACAAGTTGAAACTACCACGTTTCTCCGAAGTGATATCCGACAATAACCTTATCGTATATGTCTATGGCACCGTCTCCGTTTATGTCTGCATTCGGAGTGTGTGGACAGTATATGCATGGTCCAGCAAAATCTGGTGGTTGATGCCAATACATACCATCAGTAGCATTATAAGTAGCTCCAAAAGCTGCTCCAACCAACACTTTATCATAAACGTCAACTTCACCATCTCCGTTTACATCGCCTTGAATAGTGATTATTACCCAGTTGTCTATCAAGATGTTGTCCGTCATATCTACTTCGTTTGGAACAGGCCAAGCATAGGCGCTTATGGTGTAATTATGGCGTAGCTTAGCAACGAAAGGCATAGTCCAAGTAAAGGTAACGGTTGTTTGATTGCCCGGAGCTAAGTTTGAGGCTGTCAGGTTGCCTATTGCCGTTGTGTTGGCGTAGATGGTTACTTTGAAAGTCTCAGTATAGTCACCTTGATTTTCGACAGTCACGTTGATGGATACATAATATCCTTGACTAACTATATTCTTGTTAGGTTTAACACCTGTTACTACTCTGTCATGGACCTTGAATCTCACCAGCCAAAAGTCATAGTCATATTCGCTGGTTCCGAAAGAGTTCGTGTCCCCGACGACTATGTATCCCCCGTCGGCTGCTAACTCAACATCCATAGCCCGATCGCTATTTGTACCCGCGAACATTTTGACCCATTGTGGAGTTCCATTAGAATCAATCTTAATCAGCCCGAAATCATCCCCCGCACAACCTGCAATAATGTAACCTTTATCAACGGTTGACTCAATATCAAATGCAGCATCCCAGCCTGTTATGCTATACGTCTTGTTCCACTCTGGGTTTCCGTTCAAATCAGTCTTAACTAGCCAAACCTCACCTCGCATGGGCGCGAAGGAGGTCCCAACAACAGCGTATCCGCCATCTGCGCTTATCGCGACGCCAAATGCTTTATTAATATTTTCTGGTCCAGGATAAAACCATTTGTCCCATTGTTTGGTTCCATTAGAATCAGTTTTAACTAGCCAAAAAGCTTGGTTCAAAGCTCCTCCTAGATAGGTGACGCCTGCAAGTATGTATCCTCCATCAGGAGTCACCTCAACATCATATGCGACATCGATGTCCCAGCCAGGTCCGTTAAATGTTCTACTCCATAACTCGTTTCCATTAGAATCAATTTTAAGTAGCCAAAAATCGGCGATTCCTGTGAAAGATTCTGTTCCACCCGTAAGTATGTATCCTCCATCAGGAGCTATCTCGACATCATATGCCGCGTCAAACTCCACCCCACCATAAGTTTTGTTCCACAGTTCATTTCCATTAGCATCAATCTTAACTAGCCAGACATCGTAGTCACCAGCTCCTGAGGAGTTCGTCGTACCGGCGATTATGTATCGTTCATCCACTGGTGATATAACTTCTGGCACTGCAATACCGAATGCCCAATCGTCGCCTGTTCCTCCGTATGTTTTGTTCCAGAGTTGATCCCCATTCATGTCTGTTTTAACCAACCAAAAGTCGTAGCAACCCGCACCAGAAGAGTTTGTGCTGCCTGCAATTATGTAGCCTCCATCCGAAGTTGCTTCAACATCATCTGGCCAGTCATTGTTTGGGCCTCCAAATGTTCTATTCCAGATTGCTGGGGGCGTCGGAGACCAAGGGATCATAAGCGGATATCTGTCTTGATCATCTTCATCAATCACATATGGCATATCTCCTATTCCATCACTGCCAGTTTCGTTCTGAAAAGGACCACTATGGAAGTCGACGCCACTGTAGTTGCTCCAGTAATTACCTCCAGACGGATAGCCGTTGTCCCAAGTAAAACTAGAGAATTTGGAGTATGCTTGAAAAGTGTTATTAACAAAGTTGTTATGGAAAATTTCTGCAGGGTACCATCCGATACTGATGGTTATGCCATATTCATTGTTGATTATGTTGTTTTCCACGATGGAAGTCCCGATGATATAAGGAATATTAATTGACTGGCCCCAGATGCCTACCATGTTGTCTCGAATCTCGTTTTTCTCGATTACAGCCCAATCTGACGCGGTTTTTATGTTTATGCCCCAAACATTTCTGGAGATGTTATTACCCATAATCTCATTGTGGCTTGATAAATACAAATAAATACCATCGAGTGAACTATTTGCTATACTGTTTTCTGAGATGACATTATCTCTTGAGTACAAGATGCAAATGCCTCGAGTGCTATTCTCTATATTGTTGAGCGAAAGATTACTTTCATCCGAATGATACAATTCAATTCCAATCGTGCTGTTAGAGATTGCGCTTCCGGTGAGAGTGTTATGCGGAGATTGGAAAAATGAGATACCCTGAAGATTTTCTCTGAGATTTACGTTTCTGATTGTTGAGTTTGTCGTGAAGGCGAAGAGCAAGCCCTGTCTATTGTGTGCCAATGTTAGATTTTCAATAGTGATTTCCGTGGAGTTTATGAGGGCAAGGTATCCTATTCCTGATTTTGGAATTGTGGTAGGATCTATTCTTAGTTTTGTTTGATTGATCAAATAATAGATGGGCCTTCTATTGACGGTATTTGACATATCCACATCTTCAATGTAGTGTGAAAGATAGTCCCCTCTGACACCGAAGTTATAGTGATTGTTGGTGAAATTGTTATCTCGGAGAACATTGTATGAGGATCCTATAAGAGAAACTCCGAAATAATTGTCTACGATCGTTACATCTTCTACCACAGAATCGCTGGTACGTACAAACAAAATTCCATTCCAGTTGTTTGTGATAGTTAAGCGCTCGACTGCGACTCCTTGGCAGTCTATTGCGGCAACATAACCTGCATCGGTGGGAACTCTTATGCCAGTTTTCTCAACTAGGTAATATATGGGCTTTCCATAGACGGTGTTGGAAGTGTCGATATCCTGATGGAATCCGTAATCTGTAACTCCAAAATTGTAAGTATTATCTCTGATGTCGTTGTTTCTCAGTATATTATTTGAAGACGTTAAATAGATTCCCAGATAATTGTCTTTCACAATGTTGTTAGATATGGTGGCATTATCTTGCCAAACATAAATCCCGCAGGCTGGAAATCCAGTTCTTTCATCGATTTCTGTGCCGCCATTCTGCAACGTAAAATTATTGAGACTGACAGCAAGACCGTCAATGATTACAACGGTTCCATTTCCACCACCATCAATAATGGTAGTGGTTTTGTTTTCTCCAAGAAGCGACACAGTCTTGTCTACAACCACATTTTCCTGGTACGTACCAGATTTCACATAGATTAGGTCTTCATCATTTGCATAGTTAATAGCTTCTTGTATTGTGGGGAAATCGTCTGGAACTATGATTATTGTAGATCCAGTCTTAATTAGTTGGATGCTGGATGCCGAGGTTAACATGCCCATTAGGAGTAGTGTTAGTATCACCACAGAAACTGTTTTCCTATTCATTTCTGTTCTTCTCTGTTCCACAATATGCATAGAAGCTTCCCTATTAAATCTTTAGTATGACTTAGAATTATATTAGATTGAACAGAAAGAAGGGGAAACAGATGAATGAAGAAAAAGAAGTGGTGAAATGGTGGAAGAATCCAGTGAAATATTTCACACATGGGCTCTTATTCGCTGTGTTATACCTCGTCTTGTTTATTGTATGGAGCTTCGTCTTGGCTATACTGGCGGTGGCAGGAGCATTCATAGGACTAGTAATCGGATTCGTAATTCTGTTGTTCATTGTGGGGGGTCTTAACAGCTTCTTAACTGATATCCTATGGTTCCCTGTCAAAACGTCATGGTAAAACCTATTAGCTCACGGATTTGTTCTATTCATTCTACTGGTGATCGTGAATGTTATCATCGTTACTGCATCAAATATGCTCCTGCCTAACTTAGCCACTTCGGTAGTCACATTCATCATCGCGGCATTCGTAAACGGATACATAGCCAAAAATGTATCTACTATGTGGATACAGGAAGGGCTGGAAGAATAAATCATCTACATCCAAGCAAAACCACTTATTCAAAAACACTTAAGTATAGATTCCAAATCCGTGACCTTTATTAGTGCAAAGAGCAAAGTGTTGCGAATACCATGAAACAGCTTATCCACAACGGAATTCTAGTCCCAAAGTGCGAAAGGAAAGAATTCCACATCAATGTAAAAGGCAAAAAAATAAACCTAACACTCGAACAAGAAGAGATGGCAGTCGCTTGGGTAAAAAAACTCGGAACCCCATACGCCGAAGACCAAATCTTCGTCAGAAACTTCTTCAAAGACTTCGCCAGAGCACTCAATATCACAGAGGAGCTTCTTCCAGAAGACTGCGACTTCTCCATGATTGAGAAGCATATTTTGAGAGAAAAGGAGTTCAAGCATAACCTTTCTAGAGAAGAAAAAAAGAAGCTTGCCGAACAAAGGAAGATGGTAAGAGAAGCCAACAAAGAACAGTACGGATACGCCGTCATCGACGGCTCAAAAGTTGAAGTCGCCAATTATGCTGCCGAGCCTTCCTCAATCTTCATGGGAAGAGGAAAGCATCCCTTACGTGGACGCTGGAAAAAAGGACCGACAACAAGCGACATCATCCTCAACCTTTCTCCAAATGCCCCTCGTCCTCAAGGAAATTGGAAAGAGATAGTGTGGCATCCTGAATTCATGTGGACAGCGAGTTGGAAAGACAAACTTTCGGGGAAAATGAAGTACATCTGGCTTGCCGACACGTTTCACGTCAAACAAAGGAAGGAAATCGAAAAATTTGATAAGGCAAAGGAATTGGCCAGCAAAATTGACGAAGTTCGTCACCACATCGCAAACAACCTTGAATCCACGAATGTCATGAGACGAAAGATTGCAACAGTCTGCCACCTGATAGATGTTCTGAAATTGCGTGTAGGAGATGAGAAGAACAAGGACGAGGCTGACACTGTTGGCGCAACAACGCTGAGACCGGAGCACGTCACCTTTGGCCCCAATGGAGTCACAACTTTCAATTTTATTGGTAAGGATGCTGTTAGATGGCGAAAAGGAACCGAATTATCAGAGGTAGTCATAAACAACTTGGAAGGCTTCATCGAAGAGTCCAAGTCAACAATCTTCAAGGGCATTAGGTCAAGAGATGTTTCGCTCTTTCTGGATGAGGTGATGCCTGGATTGACTGCAAAGGTTTTCAGAACCTATCACGCCTCAAACGTTGTTGAAGCCTCCTTAGGTAACAGTGATGTTTCGCAGTCAACTCCAGACTATTTGAAAAAGTATGTAACTACTATGGCTAATTTAGGAGCCGCAATCGTTTGTAATCATCAGAAGAAACCGAGGAAGAACTGGAGGGAATCGTTAGAAAAGAAGATGGAAAGGCTGAAAATGTTGAAGGCGAAGAAGACAATGAAGTCTGTGGAGAGAGCGAAGGTTTTAGAGGTTAAGATAAAAATCATTAAGGAAACTAAGAACTATAATCTTGGGACTTCGCTGAAGAGTTACATTGACCCCCGCCTATACTATGATTGGGGTAAAAGAGTGGAATATGATTGGAAATTGTATTATCCAAAGACACTTCAACGCAAGTTCTCATGGGTTGAAAAAACACCTAAGATGACATGAACTTCTTCTGTAACTGTACTACTCCACTGCTGTCTTTTGCCTGAGCGTAACCATCCAGCAACTCTCTATTCAACTCAACGAAATGGGGACCCCACTTGAAGATTGAAAGCAACCGTGTCGCGTTCTCTTTAAACCCAACGATGTAGAGGGCTGCTGATAACGCTTCAACCGTGCTCAGTTTTGTTGGCACTCCATAATTTGTTGGGTTCGCAGCGATCAGGTATGGAAGGCAGCGGGAAACTCCTCGTAAAGAAATTTCAAAGACTTCGTCGGCGTGCATCCAACTACAATCTATGGCAGCCAATCCCTTCCTTTCAATTCTCCCTTTTTCTGCCGGAGAAAAAGCCTTCTTCGAAAAAGGGTTCAATATAACCGCTCCATAAGGCAACGCTCTAACCCTATGAACAACACGGACAAGACTATGTCGTTTAAGTTTCAGAGTCGTGCATTTTTTTGGATCACATTGCTTGGCATGATAGACAACAATTTTAACTTCTTTTTCGGGCACTCTCTCGCACCTTTGAATGAGACATGGGATCATCCATAACACATGGAATCCAATCAATAATGTCTGTGGGAACCATGTGATAACCCTTCTCACTTCGAACGAAGTCTCCAGCGGCACCGTTGATGAAGGCTCCTGCCACCGCCGCCTCAAAAGGGTTTGCCCCTTGCGCTAAGAAGGCGCCGACTATGCCAGAGAGTATGTCACCAGTTCCTCCAACGGTCATTCCCGGGTTGCCAGTGAAGTTTATTTTCACGTGTTCTCCATCTGAAATCACATCTACGTTGCCCTTCAATAGTATTACAGCGTTTAGGCTTCGTGCAGTTTTCTGCACCTCTTCTGCTCGTTTCTTCAGGTCTGTTGGCGGCTGCTTCCCTGTTAATATTTTATATTCGCCAGCATGGGGTGTCAATATTAGAGGGAACTTAACCTTTCTCTTATGCTTAGCAAAGGCTTTGAGTCCATCAGCATCCAGCAACAATGGAATCTTTCTTTCCTCTATCATTTCTACGATTTCATTCACGGTTTCTTCGGTTTCTTTGTGAAGTCCTAATCCTGGTCCCATAACAACTGCAGTTGGGGTTTCTAGATGCCGTTTTATTACTGCTGTGTTGCGGGGGTTGAGATGCTCTCCCTCTAATTTTAAGGTAATTAGGTTGGGAGACATGGATGAAATAGCGATTGCAGTCCTTTGTGGCGCAGCAATATAGGCTAAGTCTACGCCAGTGCGGAGTGCCGCAAGGGCTACAAGAGTTGGGGCGCCAGAGAAAACCTCGTTCCCACCAATCACTAGGAGCCGACCAAAATCACCCTTATGAACGTCCGGAGGACGAGGCTTAACAACAATGGAGATATCGCCAGGGCCCGAAAACCTTTCAAACTCGGAAGGTAAACCAATGTCCTTTACAACCAATTCTCCAACGTACTTTTTGGCTTTAGCAAGCCCAGGCTTCATTCTGTGAAGGGTGACTGTCAAATCGGCTTTCACTGCGTCGCCTAAAACCCTCCCAGTGTCAGAGTTTATTCCTGTGGGTATGTCTACAGCAACTCGAAACGCTTTCACTTGGTTAATT
>JGI24422J19971_10000559_pt1 | contig 20826 bp, 33 predicted proteins | sample DeeMarSWOR152_54_FD_19971 | JGI IMG/M metagenome (IMG submission 19971) | reverse complement strand
AGGCATGTCAGATTTCTGGCATCAAATTTCTTGTTCTTTTTTGCCATTGTAAATCTAGGATGAGATATTTATACCGAATTTCTTCTTTATAAATTCGGTAGATTCCTCCTTTGATACTAAATTTCTACTGGGTATTTTTCTCTTTTTCAGTTTTCTCCTCTTTATCCTGTAACCAGGTCTTTCCATCGTTACTGTGATATCCATACCAAATATACCAATGTCAGGATCGTACTTTATCCCAGGAATATCTATATACTCATGAATACCAAAGGAGAAATTTCCATACTCGTCAAAATTTGACTCTTTTAGCTGGTTATCCTTCGCAGAAAAACCACGCTTTAGAAACTCCTCGGCTTCCTTCCCACGGAGAGTTACCTTGCAACCTATTGGATCTCCCTTCTTTAAACCCCACGATGGAATCTTGTGTTTTGATATAGTTCTGATAGGTTTTCTCTCTGTTAATTTCCCCAACAATTTCTCTGCCTTTATTAATTTCTCTCCAGATTCCCCTACTCCAATGTTCACAACAACCTTTTCTATTCTTGGAGTTTGCATAGGATTTATTTCTTTCTTACCTTCCATTTTATGTCTCTATCAGGGGTTTATCCCTACCTACGATGAAGATATATTCCGTCAANGTTTGTAAATCCCCCATNGTNGTAAGTGATTTATGAATNGCACTNCCNGGNAATATTTCNTCAATTTTACCCGTATCGCCACTATGCCTTCCTCTGACAATCATAGCAACATTTCCTTTGTCAAATTTAATCCAATCCTTTATCTTCCTCTCAGGTAATTCAAGTATCACCGTATCTCCAGGTTCATATTTGTTATCATCAACCAGGATATTGCTACCATCGTGTAGATTCAGCTGTATAAGACCTTTTTTAACCAACCTCTTATCGATGATCTTACATGGTTTTACGTTAGATTCTTTTTTGTTTATTTTCTTTATCACGTATCTTTTTTTGCTCGGAAGGACTCTGAAATATTCCTTCGTTTTGGGTATCTCAACGACACCCATTAAACCTACACCATATCTCGGGTCCTTTCTCGGCTTTTTATCAACCAAGATCAGGCCATCATTTATTATTCTCCTGGCCTCCCGCGCATTATCGGCATATTTCAATACGTCTCTTACAATCATCAGGAGTGGTATGCCCTCTTCTTTACGATACGACCCTCTTGATGTAACTACCCATTTTGGTTTTTTTCCGTAACCTGCTGCAATTCTTTTTGTATGCATTTTATCTTACCTTTCTTTCCAGGACCCCCCTCCTTTCTTTATCCTCCATGTATAAATCCGTTATCATAACATTCGATGGATCAATAGCTCTTTCAACGTCAGTGCCGTCAGACTTCTTTATATTTATTCCCTCTATGTAGATCTTGTAACCTTTTGGATCTACTCTGGTAATCTCTCCTCCATCTCCTTTGAACTCGCCACGAATGATCTTTACCCTATCTCCTTTACGTGCAGGTAGATTTCTGCGGTTGTATTTCTCTCTCAGTTCCTTGCTTAAAGTCGAAGCAACCATCTTTCTTCTACGGGGGAAGGGTGCATTTTGTCTCCATTTTCTCTGCTTTCTTGGTTTTTGTGAGCTAGGTTGTTTCATTTTTAGATCTTAAACTACAATACTGGCTATAGACCCTATTTTATTCCATCGCTCTGCAGCTTCTCTCGCTATAGTAGTTTTTATCTCCGTCCCCTTTGGAAGTCCATCATCACCGACGATAATTGCTGCATTGTCCTCAAACCTTATCTTTGATCCATTATAACGGGTGTATGCCTTTTTCTGTCTGACTATAACAGCTAAAACCACCTGATTTCTCATATCTACACGGCCCTTCTTTACAGAAGCTACTACTAGATCGGCAACGCCAGCTTTTGGAAATCTCCTCCTTACCCCTTTATAGCTTCTAACGGCTATTATCTCGAGTTCCTTTGCCCCGGTATTGTCTGCACAATTCAGTCTTGCACCAACTGGCAATGCTCTCGTTATATTTGCTGGTACAGCCTTTCCCAGAGGCAGATTCTTCATCACACCAAGTGGTTTTGCCATTTTCAAATATTAATTTGAAAAGTAGTTACCGACCTTGTCGGTGACTGCCATTTTAGTCTATACTTTTTCTGTAACTACGAAGCTTACTGTCTTGCTCAGCTTTCTACATTCCATGATGCGAACATTATCGCCCATTTTAGCATTTATACATGGCGGATTATGGGCGGGTATCCTTGATTTTGCGGATTTATACCTGTCATATTTCTTTGATTTTATCCGGTAATTTCTCTGTACAATAACGGTGCCATTCATCTTATCGGATGTTACAACTCCCTCCAGGACTATGCCCCTGGTCGATAGAGTACCATGTCTCGGACAGTTAACATCATTACAGACTGTTTCCTTTTCTTTTCCTTTTTTCGTTGATTTCCTCGCCATTTTTCCTATACAAACTTTATCCTGTATTTCTTTTTTATCCGATCCTCAGGCCTTGAAACCAGGAGTTTTCCATCAATCCTCACTACACATTTATCCGGAATATCTAACTCGAGGACAATACAATCTTTTGGTAATGTTTTTACCTTTCCTCTCTGCTCAATCTCTATCGTATTTCTGGTCTCACCAACTATTCTGCCACTACATCTATAGCCTCTATGAGTGGCATCAACTACTCTGGCATTTAAGCCTGTCAATTCGTGACGTAAGACATTATAGGGGGTGATCATCCTCGATTCCTAAATTCCCAGAAATGTTGAAAAGGTTTATGCGATGTCTATCATATTCTCAGAGAAGCCCATTTCGATCAGGATACCCCTCATCTTATGAACATGGTCTCCCTGTAATTCAATCTTGTCGTTCTTTGACGTACCACCACATGCCAATTTTTTCTTCAATTCCTTTGCGATCTTATCTATATCAACATCCTTAAACCCATCAACTACGGTCACTACCTTTCCGTAACGTCTTTTGTCACTGCGCACTCTTATCCGTTGACCTTCCTTCGTCATCTCGTCACAGACGCACAACTCCTCAGGAAGTCCGCACCGTGGACAATTCATTTCTCTTTCTTTTTTAACTCCTTTTCTTTTTTAATTGTCAAAATCCTGGCAATCGTATGCCTTACTTCTTTGATCTTTCCAACGTCCTCAGGAACTCCGCCAGATGCCAAAATTCCCTTGGTCTTCATTAAATCTTTTTGTAATTCGGACAGGTGTTCATCCAATTCATCAGCATTCATCTCCCGTATTTCATTAGCGCGCAATATTGCCATTTTTTGATGATATAATATGGAATTAATATGTATTAAATCCTTATCAATTTCCCGTTTCTGGTTTCTTGTCTTTCTCCTTTGATTTCTTTGAGCTTGAACCTTTCCTCTTTGTTGTTTTTTTCTCTCCTGTCTTCTCCTTCTTTTTTTCTGTCTTTCCCTTCTTTTTCTTTTCTTTGGCCTTTTCTGTCTTTTCCTTCTTTGTCTTTTCTTTGGTCTCCTCAGCTTTCTCTTCTTCTTCAGTTTCCTCTTCTTCAGCCTCTTGTGGGATAACCTCTATCTGATCGGGAAAAACAACATCGGGAGGAACTATCCTTACAGTAACGCCTATGATCCCCGCCTTTAAATAAGCCTGAGTTGAACCTACCTCTACAAATTTCAATGAATCCCCCGCTTTTTTCATATAACCCTCAGAGTATTTTTCTGTTCTGGCTCTACCCCCCTTCCCAATGATCTTTCCGGATAGGGTTACCTCAACACCTCTCGCACCGGAGCCCATAACGGCCCTTAGGGCTTTATATACAATACGTCTTCGATTCATCCCTCTCTCAAGGGCGGTTGCAATTCTCCTCGCTACAATATTTGGATCAAGGGTTGGGTTCTCGATCTTCTGAACATCAATAGCGGGGTTGTCAATTCCATATTTACTCTTGAGGAATTTCGTTAACCTATTAATGCGTTTACCTTTCTTTCCGATAACCAGAGGAGGTTTTTCCACAAATAGTATGATCCTAGTTGCTAAAGGTGTCTTCTGTATATCTATTCCAGAATAACCGGTACCACTCAACTCGTTTCTAAGGAAATTCTCTATTTCCGACCTAATCTTTCCCTCTTCGATAAAATGTTTTTCCATCGCCATAACTGCTCACCCAGTTAACATGTGGGTGCTACCTTCGCACCTTCGGTGCTCGATAACACATAACCACAACAATTGTTTTTCCATCGCCATTTTAAAATTTCTCTGAAATTGAATTATTTGGTAGACTCCTCCGCGATAGCCTGAACATTGACCAATTGAGATCTCCAGATAGCCCATCTCCCCTTTGGTTTTCTTCTCCGTCTGGCAATTCCCTTCAATGCTTGTATGTGAGTTATTCTCAATCTCTCTAGATCTAATCCCTTATAATCCGCGTTCGTCTCCAGATTCCTCAATACATTTAATATCTCACTGGCTGCTTTCTTTGGGTACTTTCCAATATTTTCCTTGCCCAGACCTCTTCTGTGACCGATTCCTTTTTTAAATTTTTTGAATACTATCGTCTTCTCAAGAGCGATTACTGCCTCTAGGAGTTTTATTGCATCCATTAACTTCATCCCCCTGAGTTTGTCACATATTACTACGGCATGTTTAAAGGATATATTAAGGTCTCTACCCATACCCTTTACTGCCTTGCTCTCATCTTTTGGTTTTAGTGAATAATGTAATTCCATCTTATTTTTATCTAATTGGTACAAATAATGATGATCTCGTCGCGCCAACTCCCGGAGCGCTGTGTTTTATGGGCTTCCTTCCCATGGCAAATTCACCGAGATATTGGCCGATCATCTCTGGTTTTATCTCTATCCTATTAAATTCCTTTCCATTGTATATCTCAAATTCCAGGCCCACCATCTCCGGAAGTATGGGCATATTCCTGCAATGTGTACGTATCGGTTTTGGTTTTTTGCTCTCCTTCATGGATCTCTGAGCATCCCTTACCCTTAAGATTAATTTTTTCTGTTGATCCGTAAACCCCTTGAGTAAGGACCTTCTTGTCCGGGAGGGCATTATTTCTACCAATTTGTCCATAGACATGCCCTTTAATTCCTCAAGTGTATAACCCCTGTATTTGAATACCTTCTTTGCCACTTTAATCTAACCTCTCTTCCTTCTACCCGTTCTCTTGGGTGCTATGTGACCTACCTTTGCACCTGGAGGTGCATTACGCGAAACGGGCCCTCTTCCATGAGGGTTTCTCCCCCCACCATGGGGATGATCAACGGCATTCATCGCATTTCCGCAAACTCGCGGATAAAGCTTATTCCTTGCCTTATGTGCATAATAAGCCTGACCGGCATGTGCCATTGGCTTTTCTTTTCTGCCACCCCCAGAAACCTTGCCTATAGTGGCCCTAGATTTACTGTTTATAGCTATCGTTTTCTTGGAAGGGAGTCTTATATAGGTAACCCCCTGATCCCTCTCATGAGAGACAACATAGGATGAGGAGCCAGCCGATCTGACCAATTTACCCCCGTCTCCCGGATTTATTTCAAGATTATATGCGAGGGTTCCCTCCCCCATTTTGCCTATGGGGAGTATATTTCCCTCTGATGGCTTGGCGTTTTCTCCAATCTCGATCCACTGTCCCACCTTTACTCCATCGAATGCTATGATCCTTATCTCCTCAAAATTCTCTAAAAGAACCTTGGCTATTGGCGCTGTTCGTCCCGGATCGTGAATTATGTCTATAACCTGTCCGCCAATTTTATCCTTATATGCCCCTCTATGGGGGGGGTATTTGGCATTGGATTTAAATCTGTGAGACGGTGCTCTATACTTAGGGCCTCCACGCCCCCTCCTTTGTGTTATCAATCTCTTTCCCATTTTTATAAGACTCCAAAGTGAGATGCAATCTCCTCTGCTGAATACTTCGGATCCAATCTAACATGAGCTTTTTTCTTTCCCTTTGTCGTTATCATCATATTCGTTTTCAAGACCTTTACATTGTAAAGAGATTCTACTGCCTTTTTAACATCATCCCGAGTGGCATCTTTATTAACTATGAACGTCAACTTATTTTCTTTCTCCCGAAGTATTGTCGCCTTCTCACCCATTAATGGATAGAGAAGGACCTTGTATTGATCCATTTCTAATTTTATCAAGATTCTTTATAGCAGATTCTGTCCATAAAGTTAGCCTCCCAGTATGTGTTCCAGGGGCTAATAATTCAACATTCAATTCATCTAGTTTTGCTATATCCACACCCGGAATATTCCTTGCTCCTGATTTGATTCCCGAGTCTTTATTTATAACGATTAAGACGCTCTTTTTACATTTGTATTTTCTACCCCTTGTTTTGCCCCTTCCGGCCCTGGTCTTCTTTTCCTTCGCCCTCTCCAGGTCATCACCTAAACCCAAGGCTTTTAATGTTTTAACTACATCTGCTGTTTTATTTAACTCCTCAAATTTATCCTCTATTATTAATGGAATCTCAGGTACGTTATCTATGAGATGTCCTCTCAATCCTATTAATTCCTTGTTTATTGTTGCAGCAATCGCCGATTTTAATGCAAAGGTGTTTTCTCTTCTGTTGATCTTCTTTGACCAGTCCCTGCCCTTTGGTGGATGAGCTCTCCTACCCCCCACAGACTGGGGGACTATCCTTACCTTGCCCAGACCGCCACCCCCTGGCTTTTCCCTCGGCAGTCTTGACATTCCCCTGTTTATTGTTTGTCTAAAGCCACCCCTTCTCCTACCAAAATAGGCAGCGGTTGTCTGTTGGCCAGCCAATTCAAACGTTGCGTAAGGTTTTCTTCTGTTTGCCTGAATTGCAACCACTGCTCTCTGGATAAGGTCTGGACGATATTCTATCTCGAATATATCCGGTAACTTAATCTTTCCTTTAACCTTACCAGTTAGTGAATAAATATTTACCATCTCAAACCCTTGCTTTGATGCCATATTTATGTGAGTTATCTGGATGTAATGTAAATTCAACCCCTATAAATTCAACCCAATAAAATCTAAGTGTGGCTAAGCGTAGCGCATGCCACACCACAGGGTAAAGGGATGATAATCCCTTCTCGAATATATCCGGTAGTTTAATCTTTCCTTTAACCTTACCAGTTAGTGAATAAATATTTACCATCTTAAGCGCCTTGTTTCGATGCCAGATTTATATGGGTTATCTCGAAATTTACCTCTCCAGGAGGACGTCTTGGGTACGTTAACCGTATCAGCCTTTTGGCAGGTCCCGGAACGGAGCCACTTATAATGATGTGATCTCCATTTACTGGACCATAGCGTAGGAAACCTCCCTTGGGCGTTACCTTAGAGCCTTCTTTTCCAATTTGTAAAATTACCTTGTTATATTCTGTGCGAGTATTATACCCCAGCTGACCGGGCAATGGTTCCCTCCAAAGCTTCCTGGCCGGTTTCCATGCACCCCCAGTTCCAATGTGCCTTCTACCCTTTCCCGCCTTCCTCGGCTGAATCTTTATTCCGTATCTTTTAACAACACCTTGGAAGCCCTTTCCTTTTGTTACCGCTGTAATATCAACGAATCTGTTTTCATTAAATACATCATCCACATTTACCTCTTTTCCTAATAAACCCCTAGAAAACTCAAATTTTTCATTTAAATTTCCACCAATTGCAACCTCTATAAGATCGGGTATCTTCTTTGGCATTGTTGTAAGCCTTGGCTGTGTATGCATAATTAATCTTATATCCGAAATTTCTTCTAAATTTTTCTCCATTTCCTTTAATCTTTTATCGGGGTTTCTATTTTTGGGTATTGTTACCCTGTTTTTTAGATCATCGCTAAGCTCTTTAGCCCAAATTTCAGTAACTGCTTCTTTACCGGAGTAGCCCTTTTTGTATGCTCTTATAGCTACAACTGACATCGGAGGGGTTTCAATTATCGTCACTGGGATAAAGATCTCCATTCCGGATGTTGGACTGTTCTTTCTATTATCTATCGCCAGTATATTTGTCATTCCGGCCTTATAGCCAGCAAACCCCAAGGGTTTCAGCTCGTTGGAATCAACCCAAGAGTGTATCCTAGGGGTTTCTCTTTTTGCCCTTTTTCTCGGTACATATGCCAGTGAACCCGCCCTGGGTTTGCTGTATTTTGCCACTTTGAATGATGAATGTAGATAATGAATAACTCAAAGAATATATTGGATAATCAAGAATCAACGCTCAGGAGAACACTGTTTATCACTATTTTAGTTTGTTACTGCATTTTATGATTACCTTATTATACAGGAGCGATAGAGGTAGTTTAAGTATAGTATTAAACATAGAAATTGGGGTATAAAAATGACAGGTAACCTCAGAATTTATTTATTAATCCTAAATCCTAAATCCTAAATCCTAAATTGAGCCGATGAAAGTTCATCTGTTATGAATTTGGAGGTATTAAAATGGCTTATGTGAAATTTGAGGTATCCAAGAAAGTTGCTGATATGGCTTTAGAGGCCCTTGAGATCGCCAGGGACACAGGAAAGATTAAGAAGGGTGTTAATGAGGTCACAAAGGCGGTTGAAAGAGGCATTGCAAAACTGGTTTTTATCGGAAGTGATGTGAATCCCCCCGAGATCGTTATGCATCTCCCTATGATATGTGAGGAGAAGGACATACCCTACCTATTTATACCCAAGGCAGAAATAGGTGAAGCTGTTGGCATTCACGTTTCCTCTGCTGCAGGTTGCATCGTTGAGGAAGGAAAAGCAAAGGAGCTTATTGCTGAAGTAGTGGAAAAGATAAAGGGGATAAAAGGGTAAAATGGTTGCCGCACAGGTTGTTAAGATTATAGGAAGAACCGGTATTTATGGAGAAGTTATGCAGGTAATGTGTAAAATACTGGAGGGAGAGAATAAGGGCAGGGTAATAAGGAGGAATATACGATCCCCGGTTCAAGAAAATGATATAATTGATCTGAGAGAGGCAGAAAGAGAAGCGAGGCCATTGACTAAATAAAGATGGAATGCAGCTTTTGTGGCAAGGATATAGAACAGGGGACGGAGACAATTTTTGTAACAAAAAAGGGGAAGGTATTTTATTTCTGCTCCAGCAAATGTGAGAAGAATCTTCTGAAACTTGGGAGAAAACCTAGAAAGATAAAATGGACAGAAGCCTACAGGGCAGAGAAAGCCATAAGGCTAAAAGGTATAGCAGCTAAAGAAGAGAAACCAGAGAAGGAGAAGGAGGTTAAGGAAGAGAAACCAAAGAAGGAGAAGAAAGCTAAAAAAGCGGTTAAGGAAGGAGAGACGATAAAGAAGAAAAAGGAAACTAAAAAGAAGAAAAAATGAGAACGCTAATCATCATAAAACCGTGGGCGGTTTCCAGGGGCCTGGTTGGTGAGATCCTCAGTAGATTTGAGAGAAGAGGGATTAAGGTCGCTGGATTAAAGGTAGTAAAAGTAGATAGGGAGAAGGCAGAAAAATTATATGCGGTACATAAGGGTAAGGAATTTTACGGAAGTCTCATAAAATACATTACCTCCTCTCCAGTGGTTGTTGGTGTATTGGATATAGGCATCGGAGATCCCAATGGGGCGATAGGATTGGTTAGAAAGATTATAGGTGCGACCGATCCAGCCAAGGCAGAGATGGGCACCATCAGGGGTGACTTCGGCTTAAGAATCGATAGGAATGTTATTCACGCATCTGATTCAACTAAATCTGCAGAGTATGAGATGCCAATATTCTTTAATGAGGATGAATTAGCAGAATATTAAAAATGACAACAGTATATGAGATACCACACGAAAAGATGATTGAAATAGTTGCAGATGACCTAAAAAATAAGATGAAATTCAAGATGCCCGACTGGGCAAATTTTGTCAAGACCGGGGCTCATAAAGAAAAAATGCCTCAGGATGATGACTGGTGGTGGATCAGATCCGCATCGATTCTTAGAAAAATATACATCAATGGTCCGGTGGGCGTACAAAGATTAAGAACCGCTTATGGTGGTAAAAAGAACAGGGGGGTAAAACCAGAGAGATTCTACCGCGCCGGTGGAAAGATAATCAGAAGCATTCTACAGGAATTTGACAAAATCGGGTTTACGGAGAAGGTAGATAATGGGCGAAAGATAACGCCTAAAGGACAATCCTATCTCGATAAGCTCGCAACCGAATTTTCTAGAAAATCCAAATGAGCTGAAAATGTCCGACGATCTAGAAAGGCTGCGACAGGAGCGCATGAGACAGTTAATAGAACAACAAAGAAGCACTCAGGAACAGGAATTGGTTCAACAACAGCTTAAAGAGGCAGAGATAGAGACCCAGATAAAGATCATTATAAAAAAGATCCTAACACCAAAGGCCAGGGAAAGACTTGCAAATATACGCATTGTAAGACCGAACTTTGCTAGACAGGTTGAGATCTTCTTGATTCAGTTATATCAGGCTGGAAGGTTGCCAAAACAAGTTACAGACGAACAATTAAAGGAGATGCTAGAAAAATTGAGAAGCAAAAAGAAGGAGATAAAGATAAGGAGAACTTAACTTAGATCGAACACTACTCTTTCTTGGATTCATCCATCTCCATTAGATCCTCGAATCCCTCTGTGCCTGTCTCGAAACCGGTTTCTGCTTCACCTTCTTCAAATTCATATCCGAAGCCTCCGACCTCCTCTTCTTTGGTTCCCGGTTTTTTTGCTCTCTTTGACATAATTACGGCCAAGGCTATGACAGCGATTACCAAGAGGAATATTGCCCATGTGGTATAATTAATGTGTAATAGCGGATCGGCCTGACTCTGAAGCGCCTTGATCGCCTCATCCTTGTCAAAATTTTCCTGGGTGAGCTCACCTATCTTTTTATCCTTTCCCTGTATGGTCTTTTCTAATTCAATCTTTGTTCTATTTAAATTGTCAATATCGACCATTGATTGTCCGACAATAATCCGGAGCTCGTCTATTTCCACACTCTCTGGAGGCCTCTCCTTAGAGGCTCTGAGCCAGTCTATTATGTTAGTACCGAACCTCAGGTTATCATATCTGTACTTCGATGTGTCTATTTTATCATCTGCTAACATATCGGCATCACTTAATAAAAAAACTAAGCCATTACCTACCAATGCAGCAGATGCCACTGGTGGTTTACTCCCCTTTGGAAAAGTAGGTGATTTTGGTGAGTATGTATCCCAATCCCCCGTTACAACTAATTTTGCATCTCCAGAAATAGATATCCCATTACCACCAAAAAAAGCCAATTGATTTACACCCTGCACAAGTAATCTTATTGACGGATCCTGTCTCTCAATGGTATGTATGACAAAGTTTGTCTTATCAGTTACTTCCGCACCACTGGAGGAATCCCAAATTGGGCTGCTTTCATCTTCCAATGTGCCTGTATCTATTGTCATTCCAAAGGGTATCATAATCTGGTTTGCAGATGGAGTACCGCCAGATATGAAGAGTCCTTTGCCGTCTTGCATAACAAATTCAAAGATGGCAGCCAATTCACTTGCATCTAACGAGCTACTCAAGCTCGCTATAATCAAAACATCCGGATCGTGGCTTCTCAATGCCTCCCTGGACAGGGGTATCTCTATGCGCGAAACAGAATAGCCTTTATCCTCCAGAGCCTCTTTAAATTTGGAATATCCCGTTTCAATCTTATAGCTTTTTGATACTTTGCCGGTTTCATAGAATAATATCCTCGTTTCAGCTGCACATATTCCAGAAGCAGTGATTATAAGAATGGATGTTAATATTGTAAGTAAAACCTTCTTGTATTTCATTTTAATCTTATCTATATTTTATTTTTTCCCTTAAATACCTTTAGTTTTCACTCAATAATTTTATCGTTACTGTCCTGCTTCTGGGACCGTCCAATTCAACCAGTATAATTCTCTGCCACGTTCCGAGGTCTAAGCAAGAATTCTTTATGGGCAGGACAATACTGCTCTGGAGCAAAATGGATCTCAAATGTGAATCTGCGTTGTTATCGATCCTGTCGTGTTTATAGTCCAAGTTTGGTATCAATCTCTCCAGAGAGGTTTCTATGTCCGAGATCAGACCAGCTTCATTTTCGTTCACAATTAGAGCTACTGTGGTGTGTTTTGTAAATATCAATGCAATTCCGTCCCTAACTTCAGATTTAACGATAATACTATTGACCATGTCAGTTATATCTATTAATTCCGTTCTTTTATTACTTTTAACCTGTATCTCCGGCATCACAAATCACCTAGATCAATATTTATGTCTCTATTTAGATAGAGAATTCCAAACATTTCGTGTGTAAGGGGGCCTATGTTTACAACTTTTGTTTTTCCTAGGGTATCTGTTGAACCTCCAGATTCATGAATATGAGAGCTCAAGAGAATTTCCGGCTGAAATTTTTCGACAATATCTCTAACGGCTTTGCTTCCCACATGAATTCCTAACGTCGCTATGTCGCACTCTGTATTTAAAGGGGGATTGTGAACCGCAAGAACGACCCTTTCCGTTTTAACCCCGTTCAGGAGTCTTTCAAGTTTTTCATAGATTTCTTTTTCTTCCATCTCAAAAGGTGTGTCAAATGGCGTTGGTACAGAACCGCCAAATCCAACTATTGTGGTACTATTAAAGATAACGCTCTTCTCGTGGAGGTTGACACCGTACTCATCAAATAAGTTGAGAATCTCTGGTGTATCACAATTTCCGGGTATGGCTAAGATTCTAAAATCGCTTAATAAATCCAGAACAAATCTTACCTCATCGAGGCTTTTTTCCCTGTTTCTAAATGCATTATAGCTGGGAAAATCCCCGAGAATCAGTATATTCTCAAATTTATTATCTATTGCGTATCTCTTTAACTTCAGAACAGCCTCCCTAGCCCCATGGATGTCTGCAATGCATAGAATTTTCATGGATAATATTATTTGAATCAAATAAATTAAGAAATGCATTCATTTACCTTCCTTGGAACTGGAGGGGGAAGATTTGTACTATTAACCCAGAGAAGGTATTCTGGAGGAATCTGGTTGGATTTCGAAGCAAAGATGATCCTGGATCCGGGTCCCGGGGCATTGATCAGGGCGTTGCAGTTCGGAAAGAAACCGAACAGATTGGATGCTGTTCTTGTGTCTCATAGACATTTGGATCATTACAATGATGCAGAGGTTATGATCGAGGCGATGACTTATGGCACTAAAAAGAAGAGGGGTCTCCTGGTGATAAATAAGAATGCTTTAGAGTATATCTCAGAATATCATCAAAATGCCGTTAAAGTACTTATTCCAGAGCCGGGGGAGGAATCCAAAGTTAATAAGTTAAAAATTCAGGCAATACCCACATTTAATCATGAGGATGGAATCGGCTTCAGGTTCTTTACGGAAAAGGGTATAGTGACTTATACGTCGGATACTGGTTACTCTAAAGAGTTAATGGAGCATTATAGAGGCTCGAGAATCCTTATATTAAATGTGATATTTCCGAATTCCAAGGAGATAAAAACCCACATGAACACGGAAAAGGCGATCAAAATAGTCAGAGAAATAAAACCCGAATTAGCTGTAATTCAGCACTTCGGTGTGTCGATGCTCAACGCAAACCCGAACAGAGAGGCAAATTTTATTGAGAAAAAAACTGGCGTGAAAACGATAGCAGCGAGGGATGGAATGACAATTGACCTAGAAAATTTAGATACTATAGGGCAGGAAAAACAGCTTAAGTTAAGTGGTTTTTAATATAGAATTTCCAACTGCTCTTTGACTATAGCTACGAAATTCCTAGCTGTTTCTGCCTTTGTCTTTTTTAGTCTCCAGTCTTTACGCTCCTTTTTGGACAATACCGGTGATTCTATCTGATAAACCCCCTTTCGTCCCATTACCAAGAAGATTGACCCAATACCAAATAGGACAACTGGAAGAATAAAACCACCCTGGACGAGCAAGGAGGGCCCCATTATGACGGCGATTAGAGTCCCTCCAAAAAGGAAAAAAAGGAATCCAAGTATATTCAATAAATTGGGACTCCAAACCTTGACAGGTGATATATCAGATATATCCTGGTAGCCAAGAAAATCCACCCCTTTAAATTCCCTTATTATTCCAACGGTGGTTGCATAAAAGTTTACGAATTTATGCGAATATGTTGCTAAAATATGATCTTCCTCCGCCAGTAATCTGACCATCCTCCAGACACTGGTGGGGAATGTTTTACCAATGTATCTATCATCTCCCTCTATCAGCTTTATGCCGTGGGGAATTATGACCTTGAACACGGCACCACATTGCTCGCATATGGCATGTATCTCTCTCTGGGCTCTCTTTCTATCCAATGTGTTCTCGCCCTTGCAGATCGGACAACCGCCCCCGAACTGAGAGTTAAATGATCTTCTTTGCATATCATCGATGTTGGAGGACATCTGATCCAGGAAACCCATCTTATAAATAATATTGGAATATATCAAGAAATATCCTATTCCAAGGTTACCGATTTCGCCAGATCAGATTCGTTCGCTTCGCTCCCTCATTCTCTGGCGAATTATTCCACAGTTACCTATTTCGCCAGATCAGATTCGTTCGCTTCGCTCCCTCATTCTCTGGCGAATTATTCCACAGTTACCGATTTCGCCAGATTCCTCGGTTTGTCCGGATCGAGTCCTTTAAAAACTGAGATATGGTAGGCAAACAAATGCAGAGGAACAATGTAGAGTATGGGCGAAAGTAATGGGTCTATTACCGGGGTTTTTAGATTACCATTTTCACCAACAACAATGATGGTGGCGTTTCTTGCCTTTGCCTCTTGTATGTTACTGTCCATCTTCTCCAGCAGATCGTCATTTGGATTTATTGCCACAACAGGGACCCCTTTCTCCAATAAGGCTAAGGGCCCGTGCTTCAATTCTCCAGCTGGGTAGGCTTCAGCGTGTACGTATGAAATTTCCTTGATTTTCAGGGCCCCTTCCAATGCCGTTGGATAATTCAGTCTTCTTCCGATGTAAAAGAAAATGTCCCTATCAGATAACTTTCTGGCAAGTTCTTTGATATCATTCTCATTGTTTAAAATCTGTTGAATTTTTCCGGGTAAATTACTTATATCATCAATGATCTCATTTACATAATCCTTTTCAACCTTACCTAACTCCTTTGCTAGATAAAGACTTAATAAGGTTATCGAAGTCATTTGTCCCAAATATGCCTTGGTTGATGCGACAGCTATCTCCGGTCCGGAATAGATATATATGTTATCATCAGAAATTCTCGTCAAAGTGGAACCCACAACATTTACAATGCTCAGGATATANGCCCCTTTTTCCTTTGCTTTTTTAACGGAAGCGATGGTGTCGGCAGTTTCTCCAGATTGGGAAACNGCTATTATTGCACAATCGCTGNCTATTGTATCAACGGTAGANTAGCGAAACTCCGAGGCGAGAACCGCCTCCGATGGAATCGAGAATCTCTCCAGTAGGTATTTNCCCNCNAGGCCTGCATAAGAGGCGGTACCGCAGGCTACGAAATAAATTCGTTTATATCTCGCTAATTTTTTCGCTATATCCTCAATTTCCTTTATAGCTTTCGTCGCATTTTTCACAGCTTCTGGCTCTTCAAAAATCTCCTTTAACATAAAGTGAGGATAGCCCTCCTTCTCTGCCTGCTTTATGCTCCATTGAATGGTTTGTAATTTTTTCTTTATCTCATCCCCGGTTTGGATATCCTTTATCTTGACGTGATCCTTTGTCACTATGCCATAATCAAAGTCATCCATGATCAGGATCCTCTTTGTATTTGGCAAAATTGCCGGCGTGTCTGAGGCGATAAAATTTTCCCCATTGCCCAGACCAACTATCAGGGGGCTTTCCTTTCTCGCTATCAGAATCTTATCTGGTTCCTTGGTTGATATGGCTGCAATCGCAAAGCTACCTCGAAGTTTTTTTATCGCCTCCCTGAAAGCCGCCTCTAAGTTTCCGTTATAGAGCTCTTCTATTAGATGGGGTATCACCTCTGTATCGGTTTCTGATTCGAATCTATGGCCACTCTCCATTAACTCTGCCCTCAGATCCTTATAGTTTTCAATTATCCCGTTATGGACTATTATAAACCCCCCTGTGCAATCAGAGTGGGGATGGGCATTGCACTCTGAGGGTTCCCCATGGGTCGCCCACCTCGTATGAGCTATACCCATCTTTGAGAGAATTTTTTCATAACCCGCATTTTCCCTTACCTCATCTACCTTGCCTCTGTCCTTAAATACAATCACGTTCTGATCTGAGATGCATGCTATCCCCGCAGAATCATAACCCCTGTACTCTAAACGTTTTAGCATATCAAACAGGATCTCGGGCGCGTTTCTATCTCCTATGTAGCCAGCAATTCCACACATCTTCAAAAACAATATTTTAAGAAAAATGATACTCTTCAACCCTTCAACTTCATAATTGCAGCAGCAATATCCCCCTTGGATTCCTCAAGTGCCTTCTTTGCCTCTTCTTTACTGACATCGGCTTGCTCTGCAACCATCTCCACATCCCCCTCCTCTATCTCTATAGCTGCCTCAACCTCCTGTTCTCTGGCTTTTCCACCCGTGATGTTGAAAATTTCCTGACCCTGCACAATCATCTTCATTACCTCGGGGTTTTCTATAACGATCTCCTTTTCGGACCCGTGAATTATTACAATGCTTGCATCAATCTCTTCGGTTTTGATACCCATACGCTTCATCATCTGCTTCATCTGCCTCGGATTTAAACCTCCAGGAAACATTTTATATCCTTATTCTTTGTCTTTGAGTGCTTAAAAGTTACCATAGTAAAATGGTAAGGGCGTTCATAGCCATTACATGTCCGGACGAATTGAAGAAAGGAATCCTGGAGATTCAGAAAAGTATCAATAGGTTCGGAAGGATGAAATTGGTTGAGCCAGAGAATATACACCTGACGCTTAAATTTTTAGGCAATGTAGATGATAACAAACTTAATAAGCTGGTTAATACCCTAAATTTTATCTCTGAGAACGAAAAATTTAGGATATCATTAAGAGGTATTGGTGCCTTCCCAAGCCCGGGTTATGTGAGGGTTATATGGGTTGGTGTTGATAAAGGCTCTGATAAGATAAGGATAATTCAGAAGGGAATTGATAAAGAACTGAGTTCTCATGGATTCAAAAAGGACAAGAGATTTCACTCCCATTTCACACTGGCGAGGGTAAGGTCGATAGATAAGCAACAAATAAGAAGATTTTTGCAGGATAACGCAACCCTCGAGTTGGGTAGTTTTGGGGTCACAGAGATAAATATGATGGAGAGCAAATTAAGCTCCAGAGGCCCCATCTATTCCATAACCCATAGCTTTAAACTCTCGTGAGATATAAATACGTGAATAGGCTATATAATAAATGATGGAAAAGGTAAAGACCGGCGTTCCCGGATTGGATGAAATGCTCGGCAGCGGGCTCGTTAAGGACAGACCTTATCTGGTTTGTGGCGGTCCTGGAGCTGGGAAGACTATACTTGCAATTCAGTTTCTCATGCAGGGATTAAAGAATAATGAGGGAGTCCTCTTTATAGCCCTCGAGGAGCCATCCAAGCAACTGATCGAGAATATGTCTGAATTAGGTTGGGATATTAGAGGGATAGATATAGTAGACACAGTACAGGAGATAGCGGAGGGAAAATTGTTCATAAAGCCAGGCGGCTTCGAATCACATCCAGAGTTCACCTTATTGAGTTTGATAGATATAATAAACAAAAAATTGGATACAGGCGATTTAAAGAGGATCGTGATAGACTCTTTAACAAGTATAATGTCATTGTATGAAAGTGAGGTCGAGATGAGAAGGGGTACCCTGTCATTGATGAATTTCCTTTCCACGATAGGTTGTACTACCATAATTACCGATGAACTTGGCACCCACACCAGATCAGACGTCCTGATGGAAGAATTTCTTGCTAGTGGTGTAATAAGGATACACACGATGGAGAAAAAAGGGGAGATGGTAAATGGCATAAGTATACAGAAGATGAGGGGCAGTGATTTTGACAAGCACATAAGGCCTATGAAGATTACAGATGAAGGTATAATTGTCTTCCCGGAGGACGCTCTTTTTGAATAGAGTTGTATCCCTTTAAGAGCCTCTATGGATTATGCGCATGCTCGTTGGAACAAGAAGAATTTTTTCACTCGATATTCTGCCTATATCGCCATCTAGATCTATACAATTCTCTCTCAATTTCTTTACTACGTCTCTCAATAGGATCTTATTGCGAAGGAGCTGCTTCACATTCAGTACAACTATATTGTTTTTCTCCAACTCTCTTATGGCTTCATCAACGCCGCCCCCTTCAGGGTCCAGATCCATGGGCTTGATATAGGTTATGTCCTCTCTCTCAATTATCTTTCCCTCACGTATGCTCAATTCATTCAAGTAATCTTCTATATCAATCTCCTCTTCCTCCTCTTCAGCACGACGAAAAAATCTTTTAAACGGCATTTTGATTCCTTATAAATTATGTTTTATTCCTAATAAGCTTATGGATAATTATTAAATTTCTGTATATAAATCCCCCAGAATAGTGAACGAGTTATAGGAAATTATCAAAAAGATGAACAAGATTTGGGGATTGAACCTTGATGGCGCTACAAATCTCTTTTGATGTTCTGATTTTGCTTTTTAATCTCTCATATTTTATTTATTAATTCAGTAAGGTTGTGGATTGGGGTAAAATGATTAAAAATTTGTTCGAACATGAGCTTGAGGAGAGAAGAATCTTCCGAGATATATCCATTCTTTCCCCCCATTACGTTCCACAAGAATTACCTCATAGGGATAAAGAGATAAGAGGCGTTACCAAGATCATTGCCCCAGCATTAAGGAATGAAAAGCCGAGCAATCTATTTATATATGGCGGCACCGGAACCGGCAAGACATGCGTTGTCAAATACGTTATACGTAAACTGGAGGAATTTCTTGAGGAATCCAGAGAGGGATCTAGGAGACATTCTAGTGAGGGTAGTATATATGAATTGCAAGATAAGGTGTAGCAAATATCAAGTGCTTTTAAAAGCCCTCGAGGATGATTCACTTAATGATGAAAAATTAAAGAATATCCCGTTAGAGGGACGTACTGAAAGGAGTTTGAAGGGTATGGATCCCGCTGATCTTTATGATAGGCTTTTTAATGTGATTCAAAATAATGGTGTGAATCTTATCATAATTCTCGATGAGATCGATATGGTGAAAAAGGGTTTGAATGATCTGATGTATATCCTTACTAGGATTAATGACGAGCTCAGTTCTGGACACGTTTCTATAATTGGTATATCCAACGATAGAAGGGTGAAAAGTAGATTAGATCCAAGGAGTAAAAGTACCCTCTGTGAGGAGGAGATGATCTTTCCCCATTATAATGCAATTCAATTGAGGACAATTTTAAGGCAGAGGGTTGAGAAGGGCTTTCAACCGGATACGATCGATGATTCGGCAATTAGAAGGATTGCGGCATTCGCCGCCCAAGATGGTGATGCACGATATGCTCTAAAGCTATTACAAAAGGCAGGAGAGATCGCACAGAATGAATCTAAAGCCAGAGTAGACTTGGATGACGTTGGAATGGCCAAGGATCTGGTTGAAAAAGACATCATGACAGAATCGATAGCCTTATTGCCGGAACATCAACAGATAGTAATCTATTCAATTGCGAATCTCGCTTTGAAGGGGGGGCTTTATCAAAGGTTATCTGGCATAGGTACCGGAGATCTTTTAACAGGGGAGGTCTATGAGGCCTATGAAGCAAATTGCCGGGCTTTGAACAGAAACCCGAGAACGATGAGGCAATTTTCTGAGTATCTAAATGAATTGGAGATGTCCGGCTTGATTGCAATGAGGCTGTCCGGAAAGGGAATACGGGGTACAACAAGGTTGATAAGATTAGGATATCCCCCGGATGAGATCATACAGATAGTAAGGCAGAGTCTTGGTTTGGAATCAGGTTAAATTTTCATAAATTTCAAGAAGTCTTTCAATCGTCTTATCTAACGAATGTTCTTTAACATATTCCAAGCAGTTCTTTGAGAGCTCGTTTCTTTTTTGATAGGCTTTTTCTATTTTTTTCGTGAGATCTTCTATATCTCCTTGCTGGTATAGAAATCCAACCCTGCCATCCTTTATCGTGTCCTTTAAAGCCAAAGCGTTTGCACCAATCACCGGAACCCCACAAGCCATTGACTCCAGGGCGACTAAGCCCTGGGTTTCCGCCAGCGAGGGAAATATAAACAGATCAAGAGAGGAATAGAACTCCAGAAGTTCCTCCCTCGAAAGGAAACCGAGAAATTTAACATTCTTTTTGCCCTTTGCCAACTTTTTATAGTACCTCGTTGCAGGGCCTTTTCCAGCAATGAGTATCTGACCATTAAATCTATCTGAGATATCTATCAGATCCTCGAGATGTTTTTCATAACCAAATCTTCCACAAAAACCAATAACCTTTCCCTTCTTTATTCCGTAGTTTTTCTTAAAGGATTCCGGCTCTCTGTATCTAAAAAAGTCGATATCAATGCCGTTGGAAAGTACCATTATTTCATTTTTTACGCCCTTTTCCAAGAGCCTGTCCCTTATTGATTTTGACGGAGCAGTTACGAGATCGCAAGAATTCAGCAGTTTTTTCTCCCAGAAATTATACAATTTCATCAGTGTTTTCTTCAATGCGGGCTTTTTTGTTACATAGTCTATGTAATCGTCAGCTGGAGTGTGATATGTAAGAATCTTTGGAATTTTATATTTTCTCGAAACATACAAACCCGCCATAGCCATAGTAAACAAGCCATGAATATGAATTATATCCAGATTCTTTGCCTTCTTAGAAATCCCCTTGGTAAACGCTACCCTGTACCCCTCATAAAACCTGAATTGAAAGGA
>JGI24422J19971_10000558_pt1 | contig 20828 bp, 18 predicted proteins | sample DeeMarSWOR152_54_FD_19971 | JGI IMG/M metagenome (IMG submission 19971) | reverse complement strand
TTCCAAAAATAACCTATACCGAAGCTATTGAAAGACTCGGCAAGAAAGGCGTCAAGCTCCGGTGGGGAGACGACTTTGGCTACGAGGATGAAAAGATATTGGCTGACGAGTTCGGTACGCCCTTCTTTGTATATGATTATCCAACAGCCATCAAAGCGTTTTACTGCAAGACTCACAGAGACCGCCCCGAAGTTGCCATGTCCGTGGATATGCTGGTTCCCAGAATAGGCGAGGTATCCACGGGCGGCGCAAGAGAGGACGATAAGGAAGTGCTGATTAAGCGAATCAGACAAATGGGCTTGAAGGAAGAGGACTACGACTGGTACTTGGATATTCGGCGGTACGGTACTGTGCCACATGCAGGTTTTGGCTTGGGTCTTGAAAGACTATTGGCTTGGATGCTTGATTTGGAAAATGTTATAGACGCTATTCCGTTTCCGAGAACCACCCGAAGGTTCTATCCATAACAGTGTTTCCCATTCTAAAACAGTCTGTCGTAAACACTTAACACAAGCGAGCTTTGTGTATGTGTTGCTATAGTTCTAAAATTATGTTTATTTTCCGCATAACCCGCTTCATACTTCGCCGATTTATTTGATTGTTTACAATACCGTTCCACAGCTGTAACATTAATCCTTCTTTAAGACAGAGCTGCATCTCTTCTTCTGGAATGGGCAGTTTCAAAGGCAGATTTTTGTTTTCGGAAATAATGTTATGTCTTATTGCAATCTCATGAAGTTTGGAACCTATGATGGGGTTAGTAATAGACCAAGATATGTAAGTTAGTAATTTATCTTTCAAGAGTTTTTTAACAACACGTAAAGTGTGAAGCACTTCTTCAGTTGTTTCATAATTTAAAACGCCGTTTTCTTCCCATGCATTGTACAACATAAAGAAGCCATAGACCTTGATTCTATATTTCTTTAGAATTTTCAATGTTCGCATAGTATCTTCGAACGTGACCATTTTGTTAATGCCCTTCAAAACCCTGTCGTTGAAAGACTCTATACCGATATGCACGAGCCAACAGTTAATGTTCTTCAACTTTGCAGCGAGTTTTTCATTAACCTTGTCTGCTCTGAGATTACATTGAAAGTATAAATCTTTCATATTCAGCTTTTCAATTTCTTCACAGACAGAGATCGCCCAGTCAGTATTAACATTAAAGGTGTCGCATCTAATGTAGATCTCTCTAACACCAGTGTTGTATAGGTACTTTACTTCTTCAGCAATATCTTGGGGCGAACGCAATCTAATCCAAGGCTTCTTAAGCCGCCACACAGGGCTGCTACAGAAAGTACAGGCAGCGGGGCAGCCTCTTGACGGTAAAACGTACGCAAAAGGATGTTTCTTCCTGACAGGTCCATCGTATTTTGCGAAGTCTATTATGTCCCATGCAGGTGGAAAGTTTATGTTATTAATCAACTTGCGCAATGGATTGGAATGAATATTTCCCAATTTATCCCGGTACGCTATTCCATCTACGCCTGATAATTCTTTTTTTTCAAGAAGCGCTTTCAGTAATTCAACAAATGTTTCTTCTCCTTCGCCGATAACACAAACATCAGTTTTGGAATTGGCGAACACTTCACTTGGATCTATAGTTGGATGTGGTCCTCCAGCCACGACTAAGACATTAGGCAGCACTTGTTTAACATGATTTATCGCTTCAAACGCCAATGATTTTTTTGGTGTAGTAAACGAAACTCCGTAAACGTCTGGTTTTAACCTTTTAATTTCGGCTAAATGTTTTTTTAGATTTAAAAATGGTTCTAAATAATGAAATTCAACATTAGGCAATCTTTCTTTAGTATAAGAAATTATGTATAAAATGCCAAGATTAGGTGACTCTGTTACAGCTTCCCCTTTCAAATGCGCCATCGGCACGTCAGCTAAAACAACTTTCACTTAATGATATCCTCTTTTCTCTGCGATAACCATGATAATTAGTGCGCGTTAACATATCCTTTTCGCTTAAGTTGTTCTGGAAGCGCTTAGGAGCAACGTGAACAAATTCTACGTTTCTATAAATAAGCAAAAATAGGCTAGCGTTTTATTCCATAATTTCGAACAGCCAATTCAAAGCAAAACTTAATGATATCCTCGTAGTTTCTTCTTATCAAGTTACGTGTGGCCTGTGAAGGCTTCGAGTCTAAGCTGAGTTGGTGGTAACCCTAAGTCTTTGATGAGCTTTTCCATTGCTTGTACCATGGGAGGAGGACCGCACGCGTAGAACACTCTTTCCTTGTAGTTGGGCACTTCTCTTTTCACCATTTCCGCGTCGATCACTCCTGTGGCGCCTTTCCAAGCGTTGCTGGCTTCGTTGAGTATGAAAACCACTTTGAGATTCTTGTTTTGCTTTTCCATCTCTTCCATCTCTTTTTTGAAGACTATGTCGCTTTCGCTTCGGTTGCCATAGAGTAGAATAATCTTGGAAGTTAAGCGCATGTCTGTGCAATACTTGCAAATGCTCCTAAACGGGGTTATTCCGATTCCTCCAGCGAGCAGCGCTATTTTTTCGTTTTCGCCCTCAAAAGTAAACTTGCCATAGGGCGCATCTATCATTGCCCAATCGCCCACTTTAAGTGTCCTCAAAGTGTTTGAGAATTTGCTGTCCGTAAGTTTTTTGGTGAACTCGATATGGTCCTTTTCCGTGGGGCTGCTGGATAAGCTGAACGTTTTGCTCAACTTCTTCCCGCCGGATTTAATTGTTACAAACAAATACTGTCCTGGCTTGTAGCTTAGAGTTGATGGTCTCGGGAATCTGAAAGTAGTCACGTTGTAGGTTCGCGGTATAATCTCCTTTACGTAGGTTTCAAACTTCATAAAAATCCTCTTTTTTTGGGCAACTTCTTTTGCAACAGTTCAGTGTGTTACATATACGACTATAAAACCATATCGTGGCTAGGCTACGCTATTCGCTGCTTCTCTGATTTCGCTTAGTCGGCTTAGGTTTTTCACTAAAACGTTTATGCGATACGAGCTTTTAAAAGTCTGTGCAACCTGTTTCACTAAAAAGCTTGGACGATATACATGCTGGAAAAAGGCGTTATGTATTATTCGCAGAATTTCGTCACGGGACACCTTTGCATAAGGGTATACTTCTGAAACGGCAACTCCCTTCTCCCAGTATTTCTCTGGATCCAGAAAGCCTTTAGCTACAAATTCGTTCCAAATGTCATTTCCTGGGTGAGCGCCGAGTATGTTGAATTGTGGAAGGTCTATGGGAATCCGCTGAGCAAATTTTATTGTATTCCAAATTTCTTCTCGAGTTTCATCTGGGGCACCCATTATGAAAGAGCCGGCGATAACGTCCACTCCAGCTTTCTTAGCTGTCCTCACGGCGGTTTCTGACTTCTCAGGGGTAATCCTCTTGTTGTAGTAGTTCAGGATTCGCTGGTTGGCGTTTTCGATGCCCAAATAGAGAACTCTGCAACCTGCCCGCACCATTTCACGCAGCATACCGTAGGAACAAATGTCAACTCTTCCTTCACATATCCACTCTAAGTCAAGTTTCTCTTTTCTTATTCCCCTGCAAATCTCTATCACTCTTTTCGGGTTCATAGTGAAGGCGTCATCAACGAAGATTAGTTGCTTGTAGCCTTCGCTGGCCAAAAACTGCAGTTCTTCCAATGTGTTTCTGGCTGATCTTGGTCGCCACCTTTTTTTGGCAAGTTCCGTGCAGCTACAGAAGCGGCAGCCGTAAACGCAGCCGCGAGAGGTGACGATGCTTGTGAATTTTTTTGGCGCGATGTTTGCTCCTGCAATTACGCAGTGATATTCTACGTCGATCAGTTTGCGGTCTGGTAAAGGCAGAGAATCTAAGTCCTTAATTAACGGCTGATCAGGCGTGGAAACTATTTTTCCTTCGTTTCTGAAGTTAATTCCTCGAACTCTCTTTAGTTCCCCTCCATTTTTTATGCAGTTTGTCAGTTCTACAACGGTTTTTTCGCCTTCTCCTCGGGCGACTATGTCTACGGAAGGATATTTCCTAAGAATTCGCTCTGCGTTGAATGTAGCATGATGGTTGCCGAAAACTATAGTGACCTCTGGGTTTTTCTCTTTCACTTTGTTACTTATCAGCCCCGCAGTCTGACCTGAACTGGTAAGTGTTGAGAAGCCTAGCACATCAGGATTTTCTTTCTCCACCCAGCGCAGGGTTTCTTCCACCGTCAAGCCTAGCGCGGGCTGGTCCAACACTGAAACTTCAACGCCTGTTTCTTCGAGAACCGAAGCTAGGTAGAGTATGCTTAAGGGAGGAAACGCAGCGATTGATTTGTTTCCTTCCCGCTCATCAATGCCTTCGTTTGGACTTGCGCTGATAAACGAGAATTTCATGTCGCCACTTCTTGACTGCTTATTCATATGATTCTACACATAAATTTTTAGATAATCTGTCAAAATGCAGTTCACTGCGCGATTTAATACATACACAAGGGAGAGGGTAGCTGCCTCAGAGACGTGGAAAAAGCCAAAACAACCTATTTTGGAGTCTAATAGAAATGCGTTGCAGAAACCAGTACGGGGTTTATCCGCATCATTCTTAAAAAGTAAATGGAACCAACCTCTATTTTCCTCTGTTTGTAGAGATAAAGCATTTCTGCTTTATGCTTGCGTTATTCAAAGCAAATCAGCGCGCGCCCCAGTTTTTTGTCAAGATTTTTTGACAAAGCCTTCCAGCAGTTCATTATACATTTCAGTCCTTTAAATAAGCGGCTATAGTCTCTGCAGAGCACAACAGTTTTAAGGAAAAGCCGAAATCTTCACCAAGAAAGGACCGAAACATCATGGACACTTGGCGCTTAATCCCACTCCAAACCCACGATGCTTTTATGAACATGGCAATCGACGAAGCCATCCTAATCTCGCGCATAGAACACTTGGTTCCAAACACGCTTAGGCTTTACCAGTGGCAACCCAGCGCAGTCAGCATAGGCAAAAACCAAAACCCACAAGAAACCGTCCACCCAGAAGCGCTCCCCAAACTTGGCGTTGACCTCGTCCGCAGAAATAGCGGCGGCGGCACCGTCTACCACGACCAAACAGGCGAAATCACCTATAGCGTCACCGCACAAACACGCGACCTGAGCCGAACAGCCGACATCACAGGCGCGTACAGCACCATCTACGCCGCCATAACCGACGCGTTAAGGCTCTTAGGCATACCCACAGATTTCAGCGCAGGCGACACGAAAAACTGCCCCAACCTAACCGTTGAGGGCAAAAAAATCAGCGGTAGTGCCCAAACTCTAAAACGCAATGTCATACAGCAACACGGCACACTCCTCCTAAGCGTCGACTTGCCCCATATGTTCCAACTCCTCCGCGTTCCATTCACCGACAACTGCAGCCTAGCCGCACAAATCGCACAGCGCAAAATCACTTCAGTCCAAAACGAATTAGGTCACAAAGTTGCAGCGGAAACAGCTGCCAACGCAGTAGCCCAAGGCTTCATGGCAAAACTAAAAATCCACCTAACAAGCAGCAAGCTAACACTGTACGAACAAGCACTCGCTAAAAAACTCTTCACACGAAAATACTCAACCGCAAGCTGGAACCAAAACGCTCAGCTTAACCCTTCTTTTCCAACCGCCACCTAACACCGTGCGGTGTATCCTCAACCACCACGCCCATCTCCCGAAGCCTAAGCCTAAGCGCATCTGCATGAGCCCAATCCTTAGCTTTCCGCGCCTCCTCACGCTTCTTAATAAGTTCTTCAGCTTCCTTCGGCAACGCCTCTTTCATTTCCGCCTCACCAATCACACCCAAAACCCCATCAAAACCCCGCATAAGTGCACAAACCTTATCCGCCTCACTTCTGCTAACCACATCAGCATCAAGCAACGCGTTCACCTCACGCACAAAATCGAATAAAGCCCCCAACGCCNCACTCACATTCAAATCATCATCCATTGCCTCACCGAAACTCGCCTCTACCCCACACATTAACTCAGCAACCCGTCCACCACTGCCTTCCCCATTCGTATCCCGCAGTCTCCGCACAAAATTCCGCAACCGCTCCACTGCACCCGCAGCCGCGTCCAAGCTCTCAAAAGTAAAATTAAACTGTGCTCGGTAATGCGTCGACAACAACGAAAACCGAATCGCAATCGGGTCGTAGCCTTTCCCCAGCAAATAACGCAGCGTGTAAAAATTTCCGAATTTCTTCGCCATCTTCTTCCCCTCCACCAGCAAAAGTCCGTTGTGAAGCCAGTAGTTGACGAAGTTTCTACCCGATGCCGCCTCGCTTTGGGCGATCTCATTTTCATGATGGGGAAATATGTTGTCAACTCCGCCACAGTGGATGTCAAACGTTTCTCCTAAGTATTTCATGGACATCGCGGAGCATTCGATGTGCCATCCTGGTCTACCTTTGCCTAGTTCCGTTTCCCAGAAAACTTCGCCGTCTTCTGGCGTCCAAGCTTTCCAGAGGGCGAAGTCCTGTGCTTCCTCTTTCCCGTATTCATCTACCTTTACTCTTGCTCCTGCTTTGAGTTCGGCGACTTTGATGTGGCTGAGTTTGCCGTAGTTTTTGAATTTTTCTACGGCATAGTAAATCGAGTTGTCTGCGGCTTTGTAGGCATAGCCTTTTTGGATTAGCTTTTTTATCAGCGTTATCATTTCGTCAATGTGATCTGTAGCTCTTGGGTAGAAATCGGCTGGTTTAATGTTGAGGGCTTTGATGTCTTCAAAGAAGGCTTTTGTGTAGTGCGCGGTGTACTGTTCTATAGGAATTTGCTGTTTTTGGCTGCCTTTTATGGTTTTGTCATCCACGTTGGTTACGTTCATTACGTGCGTGACTTTGAAGCCGCTGTATTCCAGCCAGCGTTTCAGCAAGTCCTCAAACAGGAAAGCGCGGAAATTGCCAATGTGCGCATAGTCCCACACTGTTGGTCCGCACGTGTACATTCGAACTTTGCCTAATTCTATGGGCGTGAACTTTTCTTTTCGGCGAGTTAGCGTGTTAAAAAAGCGGATGCTTGCCATTGCGGTGCTCATTTGTTATCCTCTGTGAAAGTACACGGTCAGAAATTATTTAAGCATTCATACTGCTGGAAAGAAGGGGCTCCTTGACTTTGCAGTCAGTTCTCAAGTTTGAGTATTACTGGATAAGAATTAACGGATTCGAAAGGAGTGCTTTAAACCAGAACTGCTGTTGTCAGAGTTTCTTTAGCAACGACAACGCGGCAACGACAAGAAATGTTATTCCAGCCCAGAACAGACTGCCCGTGAAAAACCAGACCACAAGCGCAAGAAGCACTGCAGGAATGAGCATCAAAAGCAATCGGATTAGCAATATGATTATTATGCCAATTATGACGAGGACGATAAGCGCCATTATGTCGAGCTGGGGAATTGAATCAAGAATGCCCAAAACTGTGTAAATCACTGCCATAATTGGGTCCACGATAATCCTCCTCAAAAAATAAAGAATGCAGCTAGACAGTAATATGCTTTTCCAGAAAGAGCACGGTGCAGCGCTTTAAGCGTTTATTTTCGCTTTTATTTTTGGAAGTGTGTCTTTTTGCATCTGAGCAACGCCAAACGTTGTGATCCTGAACTTTTCTTCCGTCGTCTTCGCTACAATGTCGCTTTTTACAAGTTCTCCTAGACGGGTGCTGGTTATTTTGNTGCTTTTGCCAAGTTTCGCCTGTAACTGTTCTTTCGAAAGAGAATCGCTCCCTAGCATGCCCAGTCTGTATCCTAAATAACCTGCCAAAAGCCACAGCGACAAAGTCTCGTTATCCGTCAACTTGCTGTTAGGCACTAGCAGGTTTGTGCCTTCTTGCGAGAAAGTGATTAGTCCTTCACAGTCTTTGGCGAGTTGCTGCAGGTCAACGCTGAGCCATAGTTTATTTGCGATTTCAAATGAGGGAAGAAAGTCGTTGAAAAACTTGTTTAGCAGAAGCCATGTCTCTTCTGGGGTTGCAGAAACCGTTTTTTCAAAATCTTTGTATTTGATGTGGACTGTGACTCTTTCCGGCTTTTCTGTCAACTCATTTTGCCTCTGAGTTTCGATATAACGTCGTCTTCAATCCATTTTTCGCCTTGAATCGTCAGCTTGAATTCTGGCTTGCTCGGGTCAGGCTTGAAAACTTGTCCTCGTTTAGTCATCTCGTTCAAGCGCGCAGGGACCATGCTCTTTATTCCGCTGGACTCCAAAAGCCTAGTTATTTGTGCAGCTGTTTTGGTTTTGTCCTCTGAGGCGTAGAGGACCAAGCCCACTGCTTCGTAGTGGGTGAGTTTCTCCCGCGTCACTATGACTGGTCCTTCAGTCGTAAGCTCGACTATGCCCTTCAATTGTGCTCCTGAAGGCATTAGCTTGTTCGAAACGAAGTCGGAAAGCTTCTCGACGAAGTTCTCCGGCATAGTTTCCAGTATGCTAAGAATTTCTTTAGGATTCTCCCCCTCAATAACAACTTCGCCGAAAGGAGTTTTGATCCGCGCCTCAATTCGTTTCATTATATTTCTCCTCCAGATCTTGATGGTTTCTCTTCAGCAAGTATGTAAACAAAACCTGTGTTCGTGTTCCAGCGCCGCACCATTCCCTTGTCAGCAAGCTTATTCAGCGTACTCTCTAAGGTGCGCTTGGTATACTTAATCTCGCTTGCTTTCATGGCATCCTTCAGTTCTTCCATGGTTCTCGGTCGCCACTTGCCCCAGTCGGTTTCCAAGAGTCTGAGAACTGCGTTTTCACAACTTGCTACAGACTTTATTTTTGGGTATGTTTGCGCAGGCGTTTTTAGCGCTCCTTTAGCTTCGGGTGATGGTTCTGTCTTCACGGTTAGCGTTGCGACGGTTTTAGGTTTTACGTTTTCAAAAGCTTTGTGAACGTTGGTAATCACGTTAGGAAGGTTCTCAAGGGTTTTTGTTACCTCTGCATGAGTTCCCGTGATTTCGACTTCATATTCGCCGATTTTGACACGGAAGGCAAACCTCTCATGTTTATCTTCTACTTTCTTCCTTTCGACCTTTTTACTTGGCAATTTTATCCCTCGATATACACATATGTTATGCTTTTTAGAATTTGTGCCTTTTGGAACGTTCCGAATAGAGAATATAGTATTATATAGTAAGACATAATATGCAATTTAGCCTCGACCCGCTAAACAGGAGACTACCGCTTGAGAAAAAAGGAATAGCAATTTGGCATTTCAGCACTTTAACCTTCACAGCCCTCGTACACCTAATAGATGCAGCAGCAACCGTACTTTTCAAGAGCTAAATCCAGCTTCTCCAACTATATCCCCTCATAAACCAACAACTACAGCGGATATCAACAGATACTTGCCTCTGCAGCTCATTTACCTCGACCTTCATCCTATGGGGAACAACTTGCCTAATAGCCTTCGACAAACCTGTAGAAGCCTTCCTAAATAAAGTCCTATCAGACACAAAAAACCACAACAGAAGCACACACCCTAGAACACAAAAGCGAAATCTTCGATTTAATACACGAAACAGTAGAATCAGACAGCGCAACACTCACACAAGTCAAAGACCCATTGCGCAACATACGCACTGAAGTCATTGACATACAACTAATAAAAGAAACAATAGAAAAAACAAGAACGGAATTGGCAGTTTGAAAAAAGACATAAAAAAGCTCAAAGAAAAACAATTATTCACAACAATCTGCCCAGCCTGTGGAAAGGTGTTGCGACCAGGCTTCAAACTCTGCCCCTACTGCGGCGAAAGCACAACTCTTCAAGAAAAAATGGGCTTGGTCAAGGACTACAAAAAGCAAATCCAGCCACTACTTTAACCGTTCTCTTAAAAGCTTACTAACAAGTTCCGGATCAGCTTTTCCCCTGATTTCTTTCATCACAATTCCCATGAGCATTCCAAAACCGTTCTTCCCCAACCGGTCAACCGACTGCCTGTTCTCAGAAATCACACGGTCAATGAGCCGCTCCAGTTCTTCTTCGGCGAGCATTTTCAGGCCCAAAGCTTCTATAGTATCGGCCACGCTTTTTTCTTCATTCTCCGAAAGCCAACTGAATACATCTGGAATCGCTTCCTTAGCGAGTTCCCCGGAGCCAACAAGCTGGAAAATTTCTCTAATTTGCTCATTAGGTACCTTCTCTGTTTGCACTCCATCGCGCTTCAAAGCCTTCAAGCTTTCCGTCAGGAATACTGAGGTTGTGGTAGCGGATACTCCACTTTCCTTCACAATGACCTCAAACAAATCGCTGTATTCTGAATCAACAATCTGCTTAGCTAACTTCGCGTTCAGGTTGTACTCCTTCATCAAACGTTCAAGTTTCTTCTCAGCAGGTTCAGGCAAGTTCGAGCGAATTTTCTCCACGAAAGCGCTCGTAATCAGCGAGGGAGGAATATCCGTCTCAGGATACATCCTATGAGCGCCAGGCCTAGGCCGCATATAACGCGTTGTTCCATCAGCGTTTGGCGCCCGAGTTTCTGCAGGCACACCCCTTATCGCTTCCTGCGACCTTTCAACCACTGCCCTCAAAGCGTCTGACGCATCTTCTGGCACGTCAGCCACAAAAACCACTGCATCTTCTTCGTCGGCGCCCACAGCTTTCTTCAACGCTTCAACTTCTTCAGTGGTTACGCCGTAAGCGGGTAACTCGTCAGTGTGGAATATTCCTCCGACTCTTCCCCAGAACCGTGCTCGGTCAGCCAGTTCGGTTCCAAGGCGGAAGTTCGGCATAAGCTCCTGCTTCAGTAATCCTTTAAACTTGGGAAGTTTCACCGCTTTGACCCCTTGACCGTTTTTTAACGCCTTCAGGATGACTTTGCATGTCGTTTGTTTGAAAACGTCCGTAACATCAATAAAATCTTCGCGCATGCTCTCTGCTTTCACTCCTTTCTTTCTCAGTTCCTCACTTATGTTTATGAGGTTTAGTTGACGTTGAACCTCGTACTCCACAACCCGTGAGATAAGCTCAAGTTCCTGAACGCCTTTAATCTCCACCAACGCGCCATTCGGAATAGACACGTTCAAATCTTGGCGTATTGTTCCCAAACCACGCATAACTTTGCCTGTGTCTCTTAAAATCCTTCCAATCGCAAGGGCTACTTTCTGCGCTTCCGTCGGCGAGTGTATGACTGGCGCAGTTGCCACCTCTATGAGTGGTATACCCAACCTGTCTATGCGGTAGCGTATCACTTTTCCTTTTTCTTCCTCGCCTGTTTTTCGAGCGGCATCCTCCTCCAAACTGGCGTGCTGGATTGGCACAACTTTTCTTCCAACTTGGATCCAGCCGTCCAACGCAATTACACATGTTCGCTGGAAGCCCGTGGTATTAGACCCATCTATCACGGTTTTGCGCATAACATGAACTTCGTCAACGGGATCCGCGTTCATCATCAAAGCTGCGGTTAACACGGTTTCCACGGCTTCCATGTTAAGAGGGTGCGGCGGTTCCTCATCCATCTCCACAAGGCAGGAAGTCTCCCTGTTCGCTTCGTAACGAATCTTAATGCCCTTTTGAAACTCGAAAAAAGCAGCAGGATCCACCTGACCCAGCTCGCTTTGTGTAGGTCGAAGCCTACGCAGAAAAGTTATTTCAGGGTCTTCTTTGAAGAGTTCTGGCTTGCAATTGCAGAACAGCTTCGCTTGAGTGTTAAGTTGCTGGTGAATTTCTAAGCCAACCTTTAACCCGATATGAGCATAGTCAATTTCCAATAGTGTCTTCTCCTTTAACGCCGATTTCTTCTGGTAGAGTTCGCGGCGAAAACTCTCCAGAAATGTTAGTCTTCAGAAGCTTTTTCGCTTCCTCTGGTTCTCTGGTTTGACCGAGAACCCACATGAGCTTAACAAGCGCGGTTTCGGGAAACATGTCCTTCAAGGGAATTACGCCCAAATTCAGCAGGTCGCGGCCTGTGTCATACACGTTCATGTTCACGCGTCCCCAAATGCACTGAGAAGCCAACGCAATCACCACGCCGCGTTTAACCGCGTTTTGTATGGCGCCAAAGCAATATTTGCTTACGTGACCCAAGCCGCTGCCTTCAAGAAGTATGCCCTTGCAGCCTTTTTCAACGTACCAATCAATCACCCCAGAGTCAAGCCCTGGATAAAACTTCACCAGCGCAACCTCTTCGCTGAAAGTGGGCTTAAGAAGGAGCTTTTTCGCTGCATCGCGCTTTTGGTATTCATCGGTTAGCATGATTATTTCTTTGTCTTTTACTCTGACTATTGGCGTGGCGTTTACTGGTTTGAACGTGTCCCTTCGGCTGGTGTGGCATTTTCTGACTTTTGTTCCTCTGGTTATGGCTATGGCTGTGTCGGAAAGCGTTTCGTGCATGGCTATGGCGACTTCTGCGAACGGCGCTTTCGTTGCAGCTTGAACCGCGCCAATGAGGTTGATTGCGGCGTCAGAGCTCGGGCGGTCTGATGAACGTTGGGCGCCAACAAGTACGACGGGGACTGGCAGGTTTTGCAGTGTAAAGCTAAGGGCTGCAGCCGTGTAAGCCATGGTGTCTGTGCCGTGAGCTATGACCACGCCATCTGCGCCTTGCTTTATGTGCTCGGCGACTGTTTGGGATAGCTGGCTCCAGTGCTTCTGCGTTATGTTTTCGCTGTAAAGGCTGAACACGATTTCCGTTTTTACCCGTGCAATGTCAGCGAGTTCTGGGACTACGCCGTAAAGGTCACTGGCTGATAATGCTGATCTCACGGCTCCTGTGCGGTAGTCTACGCGGCTGGCTATAGTTCCGCCCGTGCTCAGGATTACAGCTTTTGGCAGTTCTGGCTTCTGTTCTGGGAGTGCGGGCGCGGCAAATGACGGTTTACTGCCTTTGCCTATTTTTTCGATTTTGACGTTTGGCTTTATGCGCACGCCGATGTTGTAGCCGCTTTTCAACTTAACCACGACGTGCTTGCCGTCGCCATATTCTGAGCGGGGAATAAGGATGCCCTCGTAAGCTTTTCCGTTGCTGGTGATACATATAACGTCGCCAATTTCACATCCTGCTTTTTTGAGGGCGCTTAACGATTCGCCCTTGTAACCTGAATTTGCCTCTTGCCTCATTTTTTAATTCTCCAGCTTTTTTGAAACATAAACTCCGTCGCGTTCGTAACCAAACTGCATATAATACTGTTTTGTGCCTAATGCGCTTATAACTAAAAGCTTTTTTGAATCATAATCCTCCCTTGCCATGCGCTCCGCCACGCTTAGGAGGATTGAACCGTAGCCTTTATGCTGCCATGCTTCAGCTAAGTGCTTGCCCACGGGCACTAGTGGACCGTAAACGTGAAGTTCCCGTACTATGGCGGAAGGTGCTGCTTTGATCTCGGGTCTGTGGGCTTTCGTTGAGGGAATGCGGAGGCGCAAATAGCCTATTAGTACACAGTTTTCTGGGTCTTCGGCTGAGATGAAGATTTCTTTTCCTTCAGATGCTCCGTAAGGCACGGCCAAAATTTTCACTTTGGCCAAGTCTGGCGTTACTTTATGAGCTGCCATGCGGTGACCTACTTCCCTGCAGCGGATGCACGCGCATCTATAGCCATGCTCGGCCAGTTTTTGTTGGACAAGCTGGCGCAAGTTGCTTTTGTTGACGCCTGCTGTTATAAGCCCTGAGGGAATGTCTCGCTGCACGCGCATAACGCGCACCCATGGCGGAAGCGTTTTTTTGACTTCTGCTATCAGGTTTGCCGCTTCCTCGGTTGAGTAGGGTCTGTAAACGCCTTCACGGTACCAGTTGTACGCCTTTGTGCCTGCTATGACGAGGCAGGGGTAAATTTTTATCATGTCTGGCTTGAAGGTTGGGTCTGTGAAAACTCGTTTGAAGGCTTCCAAATCCTTGGTTGGGTTTGAGCCGGGCATTCCAGGCATGAGGTGATAAACGATTTTCAGGCCTGCGTCCTTGGCGATGCGTGTGGCTTCGGTGACGTCTGCGACCGTGTGTTTTCTGCCAGCCAAACGGTAGAGTTCATCGTCAGGGTTTTGGACGCCGATTTCCACGCGGGTGACGCCCATGTCCAGCATAGCGTCAACGTGCGGCTCTTTGCACCAGTCTGGTCTTGTTTCCAAGGTTATGCCCACATCGCGGATTCTGCTTGTTTCCGCGTGAGCTTTTGCCTCTTCAAGATTCGCTGATTTCTCGTCTGTTATCGCGTCCAGAGAGCGCTGAATGAACCATTTTTGATATTCAGGTGGCGTGGCTGGGAAGGTTCCGCCCATGACTATAAGCTCTACTTTGTCCACGTGGTGTCCAATGGCTGTGAGCTGTTCGATTCGGCTTTTAACCTGCAGGTAAGGGTCATAACTGTTTTGACTTCCGCGCATGGCTGCTGGCTCATGACCCGTGTAGCTTTGTGGAACGCCTTGCGTGGGACCGCCTGGGCAGTAAGCGCAAGGTTCAGACTGCGGGCATGGCTGCGGCTTCGTCATGACGGCTATAACGGTGACGCCTGAAATGGTTCGCGTGATTTTTCTACGCAGAACCTGCAGAAGCCTAAGCTTTTCCTTAGGTTTTAAGGCTTTTATTATTTCAGCGTTTGAGGGTATGCGTTCAAGCTGATGTTTGGCGGCAACTTGGGTTTTAATGCGGTTTACATCGTCGTGAGTGGGTGATGGCAAAAGTATTAGGGCGTTGATGATTTCTTGTGATGCGTTGTCCGCGTTCAAGATAAGCCTAACCGTATTAAGTTTTTAATAAGTGGTAGATAAACTAAGCTGACGCAGAATAAAGTTTGGTCTGAAAAGAAGCTTTATTGAGCGTTTAGATCCAGTTCTGCCCAGGCTTTCGCTGCAGAACTACGCGTTTCTCATAGTTTCGCCGACTTCTATTTTTGGGGCTGGGCTTGACTTTTTGCTGGGCTGGGATTTTCGGGGTTTGCGATCTTACTTTTCCAGCTTTGGACAGTGAGCCGTGTGTTGGCATTCTTATACACCCAACGCAGATAAAACATAATAGTAACTCTTAAACCTTTTCACGTATATTTCGGTTAAGCGTCGCGACAGGCGGGGGTCGCCGAGCTAGGTCAAAGGCGTAGGCTTCAGGAGCCTATCCCGCAGGGGTTCGTGGGTTCAAATCCCATCCCCCGCACCATTCACGCGCTTGGCTGTGTTTTTCTGAAGAAACTTGCGGGTTAAAATTTGACACCAACGTTTTTATTAATCTTACCAATTTAGGATAGAAAAGCTCTTTGAAGTTGTAAATTTTGTCTGGAGATGAATTTGTTGCGCATCAGAAAAGCTGGACTTGAAGATTTGGAAAGAATTGTAGATTTCAATATTCAAATGGCAGAGGAAACCGAAAGGAAAATATTGGATAAGAATATCGTACGAGAAGGTGTTAAGACAATTTTAAACGATGAAACAAAGGGATTCTATTTGCTGTCAGAATGTAATGAAAGTGGCAAAATAATTGCTGGGCAATTAATGGTCACTTTTGAGTGGAGTGATTGGAGGAACAAAAATATTTGGTGGATACAAAGCGTTTATGTTGATAAAAAGTACAGGGATAAAAAAGTTTTTTCTCGTCTGTATAGAACCTTGACCAAAATGGCATTATCCGAAAAAAGTGTTGGCGCGCTGAGACTTTACGTTAAGAAAAACAATGATTACGCAAAAAAAGCTTACGAATCATTAGGCATGAAAAAAACTGCTTATGAAATATACGAAGAATCTCTATGAGCGCGCGCGGCTGCCACGAAGACGCGCATGAGTATCCGCCAGAAGTAGCATGGACAAAGAGATCTTTCAAAAAGAAAACGATTGCTATCGGAAGCCCTGCTAACCAAGGATGGACTCAAGAAGCTGGTCGAAGCCACTGAAAACCTAAGGGTCGAGCTTTCATACTTACGCACTACAATGGAGCCTTCAGAATAGATCAGACTATTTCTCTGAAGATACTAAACGTGGCTTTTGACAAATACAGCGCAGTTGTAAGGGTAGATGATAAAAACGGGCCAAGACGGGTTAGACTCAAGATCTTCACGTCCGCTTTTGCTTCATAGCTCAGTACGCACCCTTTCAAAATGATTCTGACGCTTTTTTATGGGTTGATATGGGCAAGGTTGGCAAAGGTGAAGCTCTCAGTTATGATGGCGTAAGAGCATTGCTTCGCAGACTTGCCCAGAGTTGGTCGGATGGGACTCGAACGCGTCGATGGTTCTCCAAGTTCGATAGTTTAATATATTCTATTCTTACGTTTGATCTCTCGTAAGGATGGTAATGAGAAAGCACAAGTGGATGCTAATCATCCTCATTCCCCTTATTCTAATTCAATCATACTGCATATCGGTAGCCTCAAGTAGCAGCGCCAGTTCTAGCACCGACGACTGGGTGATGTTCCGTCATGACACAAACCACAGGGGCTACTCAGCTGGCAACAGTCCAACGAATTCCGTCAAACTCTTGTGGGCTTTCACAACAATGGCAGCTGTTGTATCTTCCCCCGCAGTAGCTAACGGCTGCGTTTTCGCAGGTTGCAATGATGGCGCTGTTTACTGTATCAACGCTTCCAACGGTGAACTAGTTTGGTACTATCCAACCGGAAGTGAAGTAGAGTCGTCGCCTGCAATCGATAATGGGTGTGTCTACATAGGCTCCGGTGATGGTAACGTTTATGCTTTAAACGCTTCTAGCGGCGCCAAACTCTGGAGTTACACCACCAGCAACAAGGTTGAGTCGTCTCCCGCTGTTGTCGACGGAGTAGTATACATAGGCTCCGGTGATGGTAACGTTTATGCTTTAAACGCTTCTAGCGGCGCCAAACTCTGGAGTTACACTATCGGCCGCGGGGTTGATTCATCACCTGCTGTCTCAGATGGCGTAGTATACGTTGCCTCTTACGACTATTTTGTTTACGCTCTTAATGCGTCTACAGGTAACGAAATATGGCGCCGCCACACTGGAAGCACTACCTCCTCTCCTAGCGTATACAATGGTTACGTCTACATAGGCTCATACGACGGTTACGTTTGTGGTTTGAACGCTTCCACGGGTGCCAAGATTTGGGAACATAAAACGGAAAATTCAGTGTCATCTTCTCCCGCTGTCGCTTACGGATGCGTTTATGTAGGCTCCGAGGACAATAACGTTTATTGTCTGAACGCTTCGAACGGCAAGAAAATATGGCAGAGCCCAACAGGGTATTGGGTCTGGTCTTCGCCAGCAGTTGCGGACGGCAACGTATATGTGGGTTCTGAAGACTACAGCATTTACTGTTTTAATGCTTCTACAGGAGCGAAGAAATGGAGTTACGCAACTGGAAATTTTGTGGATTCTTCTCCAGCTATTGTGAAGAGTACCCTTTACGTTGGTTCTGATGATAATCATATCTACGTTTTTGCTTTATGCGATTCAGTTGTTGCAACTGTGCCTTCGCAATTTACCAGCTCTTTAACGTGGACTACGATCGTGTTTGATGTGATTGCATGTGCTGTAGGAGTCGTGATTATTTTTTCAATTGTGCTCTTTATTCACTCAACTAGGCGAGCTACACGGAACGCTGAAGCCATTAATATTTGTGGTCAAAAATTGCTTTGGTTTTCGAAACACGCCGATTCCATTTGTATTTTGGCAATTCTTGCTTTTTCAACAATATTCTTCGTTAATTTGGGAAGCGGTCCCCTTTGGGCTGCCGACGAGAAAACGTACTCTCAATGGGCATACCACATGCTTAAGACTGGAGACTACCTGACCCCTTGGGCTTTTGGCGGTATTTTTTGGACAGGTAAGCCGCCGTTCATCATGTGGCTGATGTCTCTTGCCTACCAAGTAGTCGGCATTACCAACTTTGCCTCAAGGTTTTGGAGTCCTGTATTCGGCACCTTGTCCTTAATAATTGTCTTCTATTTGGGAAAAAAACTTTATAATTTGTATGTTGGGTTTCTGTCGGCCATAGTTTTAGGCACATTTACAACCTTCTACGTGTTTGCAAGGCATGCTATGACTGATGTTCCTTTTGTTTTCTTCATTTTGGCTAGCATATACTTTTTGCTTTTGAGCGAAAAAAGAGAAGATGCTAATCGATATGCAGCTTTAGGTGGTCTGTTCTTTGGTTTGGCGTTTATGACAAAGCAGATTGTAGCCTTATTAATTCCGTTAATTGTCTTTTCTTATTTCACCGCAATGGGGAGAGGCATTAGGTTTCTATTCACAAAACGCTTTATTCTTTTTTTGGGAGTTGGACTTCTGGTTTTTTCTCCTTGGGTAATCTATATGAGCATCCGTTTCGGACATGAGTTCTGGCAGTGGTTTTTCGTGTACGACGCCATTGTACGAACAGCTAGTCCTCTTGAGGGTCACGTCGGAGATTATCTCTACTATTTTAGTTACTTAGTCAATAACGAAAACCTGTTTTGGGTAATATTGCTACCTTTTGCGGCAGGGCTTTGTGCATTCAATTCAATTATTAAGCGTTTAAAAGAAGACTTTTTAATTCTTGCATGGATGTCAATTGTGCTTGTGGTGTTCACTTTTGCCCAAACAAAACTTGAGTGGTATATCCTGCCAGCTTTTCCGGCTTTCGCAATTGCCATCAGCAGTTTTCTATATCAACTATCGAAGAAAATACAGCAACTATCCAAGCTGCAAGCACAGAAAACGAGAATTCCAAAAAGAAAGGCACTACAGACACTACTTATGCTGAAATAAGATTTTCCAATTTATAATTTCTAATCTAAGCAAAATCCTAGAAATAAATTTTCTGTTTCTTCTTTAGTTTCTAAATTTAGAAATTAAAAATTCACTTAGGCTTAGTCAAGAAATCTTGACTGTGGGTAAAAATTGTTTGCTAAGAAATCTTGAGTAAAAATCTTCGCTAAAAGCTTCTTCAGCGCGCGCTATCAATCTTCTTTGTGAATGAACCTGTTTCATGGATATGCTACAGCCTAGCCGGACAAGAAAACGTGACCATCACGGGAAATACCACATTGTCAGGATTGTCCAGCAGCTTGCACAACGTCACGGTGTATGCGAAAGACGAGTTTGGAAACACTGGAACCTCTCAAACAATTAGTTTCAAAATAACGGAACCCTCCCCTAAAGCGATAGTCGCAACCACCTCTGGAGCGTCAGCAGTAATCGTAGCCACAGTTGTCGTGGTGGCGGGTCTGCTGGTCTACTTCAAGAAACGCAAACACTAAAGAATAATCCTCTCAGAGTTTTTCTAAATTCTATTTTCCTCTGGATTTTGAACCAATTTCAACGCACAAGATATTGATTTGATAGTTCTTTTCACCGACTTGCATTTTCCCTTGACCGTGGTAACCTCTGCTCCCGGTTTTAAAGTCCTTCTTATTTAGAATGAAATTCTGCTTTTCCCCATTCAACAAAATTGTCGCTAAATTCATTTCGCTCATTTAAATCACCATTTTCAATAAGACATTACAAAGTCCCTTTTCACTGTTTCTATTATTAATTCAAAAACTGTAAGAGCGCGCTGGAATTATGAGCAGCCTCTGGGGAGGGAAAGGAGTGTTATGTTTAGCGTGCTACCCATGATGCCTTTTAATACCTGCATAATTTAGCCCCCAAGCATTAACAAACTAAAATTATATTCTTATCTAATAGAATGGTTCCATGTAGACTATAATTCATAAAATCATTGGAGATTGTAGAAGTCAAACCTTAGACGGTGACATATCGACTGTTCGCCAGTTCAAACCCAACTCTCGACATATTAAACTCTCAAGTTTTGGACTTCAGCCCTTTTGGGTATGGAAGCCGCTGGATCCACATTTCACCTGCGGCGAATCTTGATCATCCTATATTTTATGAGCAGGTTCGTCTAATTGGTTTTGATGGAGTTACAAAAGAAGGAGTAAACGATTAGCAATTTCAGGATTGAAACAAAGGAGAAAACTCAACTTGAAGTCCAAGTTCCACCCCCCATACCACTAATAACCATGATTTAGTACTCGTAATTTACTTGTGACTTCGCTTTTTCTTTGTTCAGTGCTGCGATGAAGCAGTTTTTATGATATATTTTACCATAGTTTTCAGGTTTAACGTAGTAATTAGCTTCCGCCCATTTCCACATTTGACCCCGCGTAGGGTATTTACCAACTAAAATGAAATCTTCAAATTCTTTTACGGGTTTGCCGCAGTATTCGCAGTTCATGCTTGAACACACTTCTCTGCTGTTGCTGGTGGGTTTTAGAATAAAAATTTTTGTCCCTAATTAAAGTAAAATAACCATTGAAAATTAAGCTTGAATCCGCTATAACCTTAAGCCCGCGGCTAGCTCCAGTAGAATTCGGTAAAAATAGGAGCATAATCGACGAAATACACTATTAAGAATACCAAGAAATTGCGGGCTCAGCACCAATGCTTTTGTCTTGATAGACCTTGCGATTCTCTGCACTAACAGTTCCCAAAAAAACAAGTACAAGACATTTGCGATAACATAGATGGGAATGGTTGTTGCCTAACCGTTCTTGGGAGGATCTGTGTCGTTCACTGGTGGAATAAACGCGCCAACAGCAAAGAATATTCCAAGCACTAAAACCTGCAGAAAACACCTGCGCCTGTTTCCGCCATAGTCAAACAACTTGAACGTGAGAAAAAAGCCCAAGCGCCCCCATAGAACCATTTAAGATGTGTACCATATATTGTAAAACCAGGCGGCATGTGAGGCCCGTAGAGTTGGAAGTTGAAACCGTAGATTGTTGACAGGAACCCTCTTCGCGGACAAAGCTTTCGTTCACAATATCATGCTGTGGCGAACGCCAAGACGATTTACATTGACTTACTGGAGTACTTCAAGACGCGGCCAGATAAGCTGTTTGTAGTCGTCACAGCACCGCCGTTAACGGACGCCACATAAGCTGATAATGCACCTGCATCCAACAATTGGCTCGTGGAAGAATGTCTAACAAACTGCGCTGTTGGCAACGTTTTCGT
>JGI24422J19971_10000557_pt1 | contig 20851 bp, 17 predicted proteins | sample DeeMarSWOR152_54_FD_19971 | JGI IMG/M metagenome (IMG submission 19971) | reverse complement strand
CGCTTCACTGCAAATCCAAAAACTCGCCCTCCGGGCTCAAACATTGTCTTTGCGGCCGTTTCGCTTCACTAAGAATGGTTAGCCAAAATTCTTTAATGTTCGCTCCAGGGATTTGGGCAACAGCCCGTCAAGCATGAACACCATAGGCCCCCTTCTTTGAGTGCTTTCGAATCGGTTCCTTTTGGAGTGGTGAGAAGTGTGAAGAGAATCTTATTGTCGTGGAGCGGCGGGAAGGATAGCCCGATTGCGATTTGGTGGCGTCGTGATGAGCATCTTGGATCGAAAATTGCATCGAGACAACGTGGTTAAACCGGGCGAGGNTTCGATTGAATGCCGGCCATAGAGGAAGGAGGGAACGTCGTGAACGTCCGAGGGAAGCTGGGATTTGTCATCCTGGTGGTCTCCGTGNTTGCATTCTCCCATGTGGTCAAAGCGGATCGGTCTGCCGAAGAAGCGGCCGTATCGGCATCACAGGCATGGTTGGCCTTGATTGACGAGGGAAACTACTCCGGGAGTTGGGAAGAAGCCGCTGCGTATTTCAAAGCGGCAGTGCTCGTGGAGCAGTGGCAGAGGTCAATGATGGCGTTCAGGAAACCCCTGGGCAAGGTTGTTTCAAGGAAACTGCGATCCAAGCACTATACCAAGACCCTGCCCGGTGCTCCCGATGGGGAATACGTGGTCATCCAGTACGAAACCGCCTTCGAGAACAAGAAGTCCGCCATCGAGACCATCACGCCGATGCTGGATGAGGATGGGAAGTGGAGGGTCTCGGGCTACTACATCAAGTAGACGGACTTAGATGCCGCTAACTCCTTCAATTCCGTAACGGCCTGGAATATCTTCAACCCAGTGGTAAGGGTTTTGACTTTTACCATTCCTCGCATTTTCTCCCTATTGAGGTTAATTTTTGTTCGATTCTCCTACATTCTATCCCGACGTTTCTTTTGCTTGACACCCGAGCCCCTTCCCCGATAAGCTCTAAGTTAGTCCAAAGGGGAGGAGTACGGGATACGCTCTTCTATCACACAGCCCTCTTCGTGCAGTACCGATAGCGGGTGCCTGTCGTGTATGATCGCCGTACCTTTTTGAAGTCCATGGGACTATTAGTCAGGGCGTGTTCCCTCCCCGGTTCGAGCGGGGGATCCGAGGTCCCGAACTCGTCGCCCCAATTTTCAGATGCCAGTGAGCTCGTGACGCTGAAGGCCCTTGTCCTGGGTGCAAACGGCGACGAGGTCAGGGTCGCTGTCCGAAACGTGGCGGAAGCGGCGACGGATTTTTCCTGGCTTTCCCGAGGGGACACGGTCTTGATAAAGCCTGCTTCCAATTCGGCCGGGCTCTATCCTGCCACGACCTCGCCGCTTGCAGTTCGGGCAATCGTTGGCCTCTTAAAGGAGAGGGGCGCGGGGAGGGTGATCGTTGCGGATAAACCAGGCGTTGAGCACGTGTACCAGGATAGGGAACGCCAACGCGGCTCAAGCCGCGAGGCAATGACCATAAACGGCCTCCACCAGGCAACCGTGGAGTCCGGGGCGGAGGCCCATTACTTCGATGAGGCGGGCTACGACGCATATTTCGCCGACCGGACGGAGCATGGGAGCCACTGGAAAGGTGAGCTGATGTTTCCGAATATCCTGAACCAGGTGGACCACGTGGTGCTTCTGCCCAGGGTTAGTCGTCACGTCCTGGCGGGAACGACTCTCGGGCTCAAGGCAGCAGTGGGGTGGCTCCGCGACGACAGCCGCTTGGAGCTCCATCGCGATGCGAAGAGCTTCTTCGAGAAGATCGCTGGGATCAACGATGCCAGGGTGCTCAGGAAAAAGCTCAGGCTCATATTGACCGTGGCCACCAAAGTGCAGACCACCTTCGGCCCAGACCGAGGCTTTGCGGCCGAGCCCGATCCAGGCCTGGTCTTCGGTTCCACCTCGCTCCTCGCCCACGACATGATCTCCCTGGGTTGGCTTTTGTGGTGCCGTGAACACGCGACTCCCCCCGCCGAGATTGCCCGGCATCGCGATCCGTACCAGACCTTTCCTTCCCTCTTCAACCGTCTGTTCGTCGGATATATCTGGGGCGTGCGCCAGTTCTTACAATCTGAGGCGTACGGTAAGGTGGCCATTCGGTCCGTTGGCACTGACCCTGTGATCTCACGGGCCGCCGCACTATGGGGCGGCTTGCCCCGGCTCGAGCTGGAAACCCTGGGGGCTGAGCTGGATGAAAAGATCAGAACCTACCTGATGGACAAGGCAACTTCGTGACGTATCCTCAATGAGATCTCTGGAAAATTGAAAAAACGAGCTCTGAGCGAATTTCACTTCTGTAGTGTTGCGTTCGGAAAGGGGAAACAGGTTTGAGGTTGGAGGCGGAAGGCAAAATTTCAAATGTCAAATGACAAAGTTCAAAATCCAAATGACAAAGGAACACCAACACGATCTCTGTTGGCCGTCATCGGCCCGGTCTTTGCGTTCCGCGGTCTTCTGTCGTCGGTCAGCGGTCTAGTTTCCGCGGTCTGCCGTCCGCCGTCTTCGGTCCTAATGATCACGGACACGAAACACGGTCACGAGAATCAATGTCAAATGTCAACGGGCAACAAGCCCCTTAACACATGAATGACGCATCGGAGGGACAATACGGGTGAAGTGTCCGAGGTGTCAATTTGATAATCGTGAAGGGGTGAAGTTCTGCGAGGAATGCGGGACTGAGATGGAGGTGAAGTGTGCAAGCTGCGGAGCCGAACTTCCATTGGGGCGCAAATTCTGTGGCGAGTGCGGGCAGGCATTGGATGATAAGGAATTACGTGAAAGGAGAGAACCAGCCATTGATGGTGAGCGGAAACACGCAACGGTTCTCTTCTCCGACCTGTCCGGATATACCGCCATGTCGGAGAGGCTCGACCCGGAAGAAGTCAAGGAGATTATGAGCGGGATCTTCGGGGAGATTGCACAGGCAGTTACGAAATACGAGGGATTTATCGAGAGGTTCTACGGGGATGAGGTCATGGCGCTTTTCGGAGCCCCAAAGGCTCACGAGGACGACCCGGTCAGGGCTATCAGGGCAGCCAAAGAAATACACGAGTTGGTCGAGGGAATGAATCCCCACTACGAGGGGAAGATCGGCCAACCGTTGGCGATGCATACAGGCATCAACACGGGCCTCCTCGTCACCGGTGACGAATACATTGGAAAAGGAAGATACGGTCTGACAGGGGACGCTGTTAACGTGGCCGCACGCCTGACCAAATTAGCGCTGCCGGGCGAAATATTGGTCGGCCCAGATACCTTCAGGCAGGCTACGCGGTATTTCACCTTCGAAGAGGGGAAGCCAACCAAGGTCAAGGGCAAGACCGAACCCGTCCGGATCTACAAGGTTCTGCGGGCAAAGGAGGAGCCGGCTACAACTCGCCGCCTCCACGGCCTCAGGGCTGACTTGATCGGCAGGAAGGCAGAGATAGCTCAACTGGGTGAGGCGGTCCAGCGGCTTCGAGATGGCAAGGGGACGATCTGTTCCATCTGCGGCGATGTGGGCACCGGAAAGAGCAGGCTCGTTGAGGAATTCAAGGCAACCGTGGATCTCGGGGAGATTCAGTGGCGGGAGGGACATGCCTTCGCCTATTGTCAGAATATCCCCTACTTTCCCCTGATGGATCTCCTGAGCCGGGCCTTTCAGATTGAAGAAGGCGATCCTCCGGAAACGGTGAAAAACAAGGTCGAATCAGGCATAGGGAGTCTCGTGGGGAAGAAGGGAGATGTTATGCCCTACATCGGAAGCCTCTATGCCCTCAGCTACCCCGAAGTTGAGGGCGTAAGCCCCGAGTTCTGGAAGTTGCGTCTGCACGAGTCAATTGCGGAAATTCTCTCGGCCCTCGCTCAGAGAGGGCCGACGGTTATTTGCCTGGAGGATCTTCAGTGGGCCGATCCCTCCTCGTTAGAGCTCCTGCGTTTCCTCTTGACGGAGGTCCGCTATACCGCCCTCTTTCTCTGCATATACAGGCCGCCCTTTAGGCTTTTCACCAGCCATGAGGTCAGCGGCATGGGGAAGCGTTATCAGGAAATCATGCTCAAGGATCTCTCGGCCTCTGAGGCCCAGGACATGATGGAATCCCTTCTCGGGGCCAGGACCATCCCCATGGAGTTGCGCCTTTTCATTCAGGAGAAGGTCGAGGGCAACCCTTTTTACCTGGAGGAGGTGATTAACTCCTTGATCGAAACGGAGATCCTTGCCCGTGATGATGGTGGATGGAGGCTTGCGAGGCCCATCGGCCAGGCCGATCTGCCCTCGACGATCCATGGCGTTATCTCGGCCAGGCTCGATCGGTTGGAGAGGGAGACAAAGCGGATTCTTCAGGAGGCCTCGGTCATCGGACGGGTCTTTCTCTATGAGATTCTCGAGAAGGTCACGGAGCTCAAAGAGCAGATGGACCGCCGTCTCAGTAGTCTGGAGCGGGTTGATCTGATCAGGACGCGGTCCTTTGAGCCGGATCTTGAGTATATCTTCAAACATGCCCTGACCCAGGAGGTGGCTTACAGCGGTCTCCTTAAGAGAGAGCGTCAGGCGATCCACGAGCGAATCGCCCTCGTGATGGAGCGGGTATTTCACGACAGGCTTCCGGAGTTCTACGAGACCCTGGGCTTTCATTTCAAGCAGGGCCACTCCGTTCATAAGGCCGTGGACTATCTCGTGAAATCGGGGGAGAAGAGCTGGAGAAGACATGCGTTGGAGGAGTCCCACCGGCACTTCAGGGAGGCCTTCGACCTGTTATCGGGTAGACTTCAGAAGACGAGGACGGATGGGGCTCTGCTCATCGATCTCCTTATCAGGTGGGCAGCCGTGTATAACCATCGGGGGGACTATGGGGGACTTGCCGATCTCCTCATAGCCCATAAAGGTGTGGCCGAGGCCCTGGATGAGGGGGAGGAGCTCGGGATGTTCTATGGTTGGCTTGGCTTTTCCCTCTGGTCAAGCGGCAAGCCCAAGCACGGGTATGGTTATTTGCGTAAAGCCCTTGAGCTGGGCGAGAGGATTGAAAACCGCATGATCATCGGCTACGCCTGCGCGTGGCTTGCATGGGCTTGCGGTGACTTGGGCCTTCTTGAGGAGGGCATTCACTATGGAAGAAGGGCCCAGGAGATATCGCGGCTTTTCGAGTCGGATCAGAAGCTGTTCCGGTTTGCCATAGGCGGATTAGGATTGGCCCATCACTTCAGGGGGGATAGCAAGAAGGTTCGTGAAATGGGGGAGATCATTCTGGAGTATGGTCAGAAACACTCCGATATTCGATCAACGGTTTTCGGCCACCTCTTTGTCGGCATGGGCCATTTCACGGGCGGCGTTTTTCCGGCGGCCATCCAGTCGCTTCAGAGGTCCATTGGGGCTTCGGTGGATCCCATTTTCTCCAACAGCGCGAGATTCATGCTCGGCATGAGCTACCTCTCCAACGGCCAGTTTCAGGAGGCGGAGAAGACCCTCGAGGAGGTCATACAGTACAGCACGGACTTCGGTGCCGAGTTTCTCGGGACATTGGCGCAGGGCGCCGTGGGCATCGTTTCGATTGCCAGGGGCAAGCTGGGCCAGGGGGTTAAGATTACGGAGGACACGCTGAGGGTATTTATCGAAAACGAGAATAAATACCGCTATGCCACGACGGAGTACTTTCTGGGGAGAGTTTATTCTCAGATCGTTCAGGGGGCGTGGCCAAAGCGGGTCTCCGCCATAGCCAGAAACCTCGGATTTCTCATTAGGAATGTCCCCTTCGCCGACAAAAAGGCGGAGGATCATTTCAACAAGGCCATTGCGGTTTCAAAAGAGATCGGGGCTCGAGGGGTTCTGGGCCAGGCTTACCTCGGTTTGGGCCTTGTGCACGGGGCAAAAGGAAGAGCTGAACAAGCGAAGGAATGCATTTCCGAGGCCCTTCGGCTCTTCGAACAGTGCGAGGCAGAAGGGTACCTGATAAAGGCAAAGGAGGCCTTGGCCTCTTTGGAATAGGGATAACCCGATTTGTGAACATCAGTCGGGAGTAAGTGAAGCCTTACGGAAATCAGGTGGGGCGCAGGGTTATGTTGCGAATGGATTCGTAAGTTTATAAATTGTAAAGAAATGCACCGCCCCCGGTTCCAGGAGGAAAAATGGCACACATTACGCTTAGGGACATTTCGCTTAAGGACTATGGCCTTACGCCGAGGGTATCCCATCTCAAGAATATCTACTTTAAGGCAATGCCCGAGATCTGTATTGAAAGGCCGCGGCTGGTAACTCGTTTCAGCCTTGAGAACGGCCTCTTCGAAAAGGAGCACATGTCAATCCTCGACAAGGCGAGATTGTATCGCTTTGTCTTGAAGAAGCGCACCCCGATAGTCCGCCATAGCCGTGCATACGAGGAAAGGATGGAGCCCTTTGAATTTAAGGACGCCCCCCTCTTTGCGGGTTCCACCACGAGCAAATTCAAGGGGGTGCCCCTCTATCCCGAGTTTCTCGCCTTGACCCTCTGGCCCGAACTCTGGAGCATCTCAAAAAGGGCAAGCAACCCCTTCCACATTACCGATTCCGAGGTGAAAGAGCTCAACTACGAGATCTTCCCCCACTGGATCGAGCATAGCATCCTCGAGCTTGCCAGGAAGAGGTGTTATGAGGAGAACCGGGAGAAGTATGGCCTCGAGAAACACGCCCCTGAGATAAAGCTCTTTGAACGCCTTGTCTTCTTCATGGCCAGCAAGCCCAACTGCATCTCTCACACCATACCGGATTTCTTAAGGGCCATCAAAGTCGGCCTGCGGGGAATTATTGAGGACGCCAAGCAGAGAGGTGAAGGGACCGCCGATCCTTCCCAAGGGGAGTTTTACGAGGCACTTGTAGAAGTTCTCGAGGGCATTATCACCTACTCCCGCAACCTGGCGGGGGAGGCGGAGAAACTGGCCCAGAGAGAAGCTAATTCAACCCTGAAGAAGGAGCTTCTCGATATTGCACGCATCCAACGCAGGGTTCCCGAGTTTCCCGCAGAGACCTTTCGTGAGGGACTAACCACCGTATGGATCTGCTGGACCGCCATCCACCTTGAGAACCCCAACGTTGGCCTCAGCCTTGGCAGGCTGGATCAGGTGCTCTACGACCTCTATCGGCAGGATATCGAGAATCAGAGCATTGATTTACAGGACGCCATCGAATTGATCTGCTGCCTCTGGCTCAAGATTGGGGACCATGTCCCCTCCATCCCAGAGGCAGGGGAACAGCTCTTTGGCGGGACGGGTTCGAACCAGGCTATTACATTTGGTGGGGTTGATAAGGAAGGGAATGATGCGGTGAACGACCTGACCTATGTCATGCTCAGGGCCACGGAGCTGATGAAGCTGCGCGACCCCAACCCCAATGCCAGGTATTACCCGGGGATAAACTCCAGGGATTACTTAAGACGACTCTGTGAGGTGAACCTCGAGACAGGGGCCATCCCGGCAATTCACAATGATAGGGCAATAATCAAGGCCCTCACCTCGAAGGGAGAGACGCTTGAACAGGCACGGGATTACGGGGTAATCGGCTGTGTGGAGCCCGGGAGCAACGGGAGGTTCTATGGCCACACCGGAGCTCTCCTTTTGAACCTGACCTCTGCCCTCGATCTCGCGCTGTTCAACGGAAGGCATCGGAACACGGGCATGGACCTCCTGATAAGCAAAGAAACGGGTGATCCCAGGAACCTCAGCACCTTCGAGGAGTTCAAGGAAGCCTTTGCGGAACAGACGCGCTGGCTTATCGACCAGGCAACGAACCTCAACAACATCCTTGGATGGGTACACCAGGACTTCTATCCCACGCCCATCCTCTCGGCCCTCTTTGAGGGCCCTATGGAGAAGGGAAAAGATCTCATCCAGGGAGGAGCTCTTATCAACTCCTCGGGAGCGGCCATCATCGGACTTGCGGATGTTGCCGATTCCCTGAGCGCTATCCAGAAGGTCGTCTTTGAGGAGAAGGAGGTCTCCTTTGCAGACCTCCTTGATGCCCTTGGAAAGGACTTCGTGGGCTACGGGGCTCTTCAGACGCGGCTTATGAATCCGGAAAAAACCCCGAAATATGGGAACGAGGATACGGTGGCTGATACCAATGTCACCTGGATCGTTGAGTTGTTGGATAGGGAATTTGGAAAGAAGGAGAACTACCGTGGCGGAAGTTACCGCGTTGGGTACTGGACCATGACTAACCACGCGGGTTTCGGGAGGCTAACGGGAGCCCTCCCAAGCGGCCGAAAGGCCCGTGAGAACTTCACCAGCGGCATTACCCCCGTTTCCGGAGTTACCCCCTCCCTTATTAAGGCCCTCAACTCCGTAGCAAACCAACCTGCGCAGAGCCTCTCGAGCGGGGTGGCTTTGAATCTGAAATTTACCCCTGAATCCGGAGAGAGAATCCTTGACGACTTCGTCGCCTATATGGAGGGGTACTTCGATGACGGTGATGGAAAACGGGATGGGGGGATGGAGGTCCAGTTCATCATCGAGGACCACACTACCCTTGCGGAGGCGGCGGAGCATCCTGAGAAGCATCCTGAACTCCTGGTCCGGGTATCCGGATATACGGCCTACTTCAAGGACCTGAACCCGCAGATGCAAAAGGAGATCGTTGACCGCACGGAATATAGCCTCTCCAGCGGTAGTATGATCCCTTACCCCCCATTCCCATTGCCCAAGAGAACTCGGCGATAGTAACGTGAACGTGAACAAAGAGGGAGATGATAGATGAGGGCCAAGCTAAAACGCGTTCTGTTGAGGCCAATTCCCTATCTCTTTTCCGACGCTGGGGGGAATTTCATAACGAAACTCTGGTCCAAGCGGCTGAGGGAAGAACTGGGGGGAACGGCCACGGATAAATTCCTGGATCTCCTCTTGGCTGGTATGGACTTGGCTTTTGCTCTATCGAAGGGCTATCGGAAGAATATAAGGGATTTCGAGGGGAGGTACCTTTTTAGAAGTGCCGACAAGCGTGTTGCGAGCGCCGCCATTTTCAAGGATGGCGATATGCACGTCGATCCCGAGGGGGCCATTGATGACTGGGACGTCAGGGTAACCTTTAAGGATTGGAAGGCATTGAGGGATTTTCTATTCTCCGGGGATCAGGATATCCTCGATTCACTACTTGAGAACAAGGTTGAGGTGGATGGAAACCCTAACTACATCTTTAAGTACGGTTTCATGGCTAGGGACCTCGGCCGCAGGCTCGGTGTTGGGTAAACTTCCCCTCATCGTTGATATTAAGAGAGGTAGCCTTGAGGATGGCCCCGGCATCCGTAGCGTGGTCTTCTTCAAGGGGTGTCCCCTTCGGTGCGTCTTCTGCCACAGCCCCGAGACCCAGGACCCAAAGCAAGAGATCGCCTTTTCCCCCAGGGAATGTATTCACTGTGGGAGGTGCGCGGATGCCTGTCCTCAGGGTGCCATAGACCTCGAACTCCCCGGACGAATCCACAGGGAGAGGTGCATCCGCTGCGGCACGTGCGCGGGTGTCTGCCCGGGAAAAGGCCTGAGGATCATTGGCTCGTACTATCCCGTGGAGGCCCTTACCGAGATTCTCCTGCGAGATCTTCCCTTTTACCGGCACTCAGGTGGCGGTGTCACCCTTTCCGGTGGTGAATGTACCCTCTATCCCGACTACCTTGAAGCCTTGCTCAAGCAGCTGAAGGCAAGGGGGATACACATTACCCTGGAGACATCGGGGTATTTCGATTACCGGGCCTTTCGGGAAAGGGTTCTTCCGTACCTAGACCTCGTCTACTACGACATCAAGATCGCTGATCCACGGGCGCACAAGAGCTCCATCGGAAAGTCGAACCGGAAGATCCTTGCTAACCTGCGACTCCTCTTGCAGGAGAGAGGGGTTGAAGTCCATCCCAGGGTCCCCCTCGTACCGGGCGTCACGGCAACCGAGGAGAACCTATCAGGCATCATAGATATTCTCAGCGAGGTCGGGGCGAGCGATGTCTCCCTGCTCCCGTATAACCCAATGGGATTAGAAATGGCCGTGAGCCTTGGAAGGCGCAAACCGCCTCTTCCAGAGGGATTCATGAAACCCGATGAAGAGAGGAAAGTCGTTGCGCTTTTCCGCGAATTGCTGCAGGGAAAGGAGGAGGGGAGTTCGACGAGCCGGAGGAATCTGAGCCTCTCGCGGCTTACGCGAGCGTAGTGAATATGGATTCCTTTTCCCCCAACTTCCTCAGGGTAAGCGTATCGCCTTCAATGAGCACGTAGGTATTGTGCTTGCTATCTTCTTTCAGCCATGGATTTTCTATGAATTTCTCTCGTTTTCTTCAAATTTCCCAAAAAATTTGAATTCACTTATTATTGTGGTATACGGTAAAACGAATCTGAATCCCGAAGGAGGTGATTTTTATCAAACAAGCCGGGAGTCATTTGGACCGTACTTCTAAAACAAACTCTTTTATGGGGGGATTAAAATGAAGTTTATCCATGTAAGCGATCTTCATTTCCATCGGCATAAGAAGGACAACAGGAAAGCCACAAAAACCCTGGGGTTCATCAAGAAGGAGTATCCCAATCACCATCTTATCGTCACGGGTGACGTCGTAGACGATGGACATGAGGAGCAGTACGGGCGCGCCTTTGATGCGCTGAAGGATTTCATCGGACGCATCTACATAAGCCCCGGAAACCATGACTTTGGCGCTGCCGGGAATTTTTACGGTCAAGAACGGGCGGAGCGATTTGATGAGATGCTATCGAAGCCTCTGCAACAGGGCGGAACATTTACCGGTGACAACACACCCGTGGTTAATATTTTAGGGGAGAATAGCGACCGCACCATGCTCATAGCCCTTGATACCAACCTGGAGACGGCCCATCCCTTTGATTTCGCTTGCGGCGAGGTTGGAAGTGGACAATTGGCTGCGCTCGACACCATTCTCTCGAATCCAAGCACAACAGGTATGATCAAGATCCTCTTTTTCCATCACCACCCTTTCATGCACGGTAACCCTTTTATGGAATTGAAGGATGCTCTTGAGCTCATGCGAACTATCTATTATAGGGTTGATGCGGTTCTATTTGGACACAAACATGTATCAAATCAATGGGAGAATATGAACGGCATAAAATACGTCCTTGCCTCTGACAATTCTCCCAGTAAGGATTGGGCCCGGGAGATCACCGTCGAACACGGCAATATAGACGTAAATGACATCAAGATTGCTTAGTCGAAGACTGTGAAAAGGGGAGGAAACTGTGTTACCTAAGAAAGAGGGCTTTGGGACGATCTTGACATTCAGTGCGGGAAATGGTTGATTAGCGACCAAACATCCGAGATGAGGTGAGTCATATGCCCATGGTCACCATCAGCATAAGACAGGGGAGGACCAAAGATCAGAAGGCCCAATTGGTAAAGGAGATAACTGAGACCATGGTCAAGGTACTCGGGACCAAGGCCGAGAATGTCCGCATTGTCATTCACGAGGAGCCCGACGACAACCTGGCACATGGCGGAAAGCTACTCAGCGATTTAACGGGATGAACCGGGCCGGTTCTGCAGTGCTGCAGTCATGCGGCCAGGGCGGTCCATTTTTTACTTCCACTACCTGAAACTGTCCTCGGTTTCCACCTTTTCCCGCCTCAAGAATCTTTGAGCCTCTCAGCCGCTTGGGGGGCAGCCAATAAATCGTAGGGGAAAAGAGAGGCTGTTAAAGCCCTGCCGTCTTGTGTTCTCTTAAGGAGAATAGAATTTGCTCTATAGGTAATACGTTACAGAAACACTGCGATAGGGAAAGGAGGCTTTCATGGATAACTCTCTATTGGAAGGGTTGGGTTCCGGTCGTTTGCAGAGGATCGTTGTTACAAGGATGAAGGTTGGGATGGACTTATTGGGAGGGATCCAAGAGGCAGTCCGGAGGGAACGAATAGAGAAGGGGATATTTATNACCGGGATAGGAGCTCTGCGAAGAGCGGTCTTCAGAAATCTAAGGCGTTTTCCCAAGGAGTTTCCCGTTAAGGATAAGGATCGGCTGTATTTGGAAATAAATCAACCCCTCGAACTCGTTTCCCTAACCGGCCATATTTCCCCTAAGGAGAATGGCGAGCCCAATGTCCATGCGCATTTCTCTGCCTCCACGGTGAAGGGGGATACCGTAGTGACGTTAGGCGGCCATCTTACCGAAGGGACTGTTACCTCCATTAAGGTAGCAGTGGCCATAGCCGTCCTCGAAGACATACCGATGAAATCCACGTTTAGCTCTCAAAGCAAGAGTGACGAACTCGTCATTGAATAGCATGGGCCTTAAAACCGTAGTCCCCGTAATTCGTTTTTTGACGAGGCACCGTAAAGCAGTCGGGCTCGCGTGGCAGGNATGGTGGACAGGCCGCGCCAAACCAGCAGTCATTAGAGCCCGCCAACAAACACGGCTATCAGATCTCATCGAGTTCGCCAGGGCCCATTCCCCCCTTTACAGGAAGCTCTACGGACCTCTGCCGTCACCCGTCAACGATATACGACATCTACCGCCGGTTACAAAGAAAGAATTGATGGCCAACTTCGATGAGTGGGTGACTGACCGGGAGGTGACCAGGAGCGGCGTGGAGGCCTTCATAGCCGACAAAACGCTGGTCGGCGATTTCTATCTGGGTCGCTACGCGGTCTGGACTTCTTCGGGCGTCACCGGAAGGCATGGTATCTTCGTTCACGACCGCGAAGGTCTGACGGTCTATGCAACTCTTACGATGGTCAGAGGGATGATGACCTGGATGAAGTGGGGGGATGGGGTGGCCTGCCTCCGGGGGGGCGAGCGGGGTGCAACAGTGATCAAAACTGGTGGGCATTTCGTCGGGGCAGCGGTGAGGGGGCTCTACCGTAAGCACTATCCACGTCTTTCCAGGAACAGTCGGACCTTTTCCGTGATGACGCCCCTTGCCGAACTGGTGAAGGAGCTGAATGCTTTGCAACCCGTGATTTTGGTGAGCTATCCCACGGTGGTAACGCTCCTGGGCGATGAGCAGCGAAGTGGCAGGTTGAAGATCAAACCGATCTTAGTTGCCACTATAGCGGAGTGGCTTGGGCGAGAAGCCCGGGATGAGATCGCCGTTGTCTTTAATTGCCCGATCCGGGACACATATGCTGCATCGGAATTTATGGGGATCGCCTTTGAGTGTAAGGAGCGTCAACTCCATGTAAATTCCGACTGGGTGATTCTGGAACCTGTGGATGAACGCTACGAACCAGTCCCGCCGGGCGAGGTTTCTAACACGGCTTTGGTAACCAACCTGGCAAACCGCGTTCAACCCATCATTCGTTACGATTTGGGGGACAGCATCACCCTCAGTCCGGATCCATGCCCCTGCGGCATTACTTTACCGGTTGTTCGGGTTGAAGGGCGACGTGACGAGATCCTATCCTTTCGGGCGCCCGATGGAGCGAATGTAAAGCTTCCGCCCAGAGCCCTGGCGAATGCAGTGGAAGGGGCGGGAGGAGTCAAATCCTTTCAGGTTGTTCAGACTGCTCCTGACGTACTGACTGTTCGACTCATGATCGGGTCTGGGTCTAACAGCTCAGGGGTGTGGGAAAGGGTCTCCGCCCGATTGCACGATTATCTGTCAGCGCAGGGTTTGCCCTCGGTAAGGGTCGAGAGGGCGAAAGAGCCGCCCGGGCGCGATCAGGTGAGCGGAAAATTTCTCAATGTGTGGTCGGAGCTGAAAAAAGGGAAGGGGTAGGTCGAAGTTCTGCGGTGTTGCAGTCATGCGGTGCTGCGGTGCTACGGTTTTCTATCCCTTTCAATAAGAGCATCTATCCTATTCGTTAAATCATCGAGTTTCGAAGCCATTCTTTCAATGGAACTCAACAAATCGGTGAACGGTGCTGCCTCTTCTCTTTCAACCATTACGGGTTGACCCAGCTCCCTGTACGGGACATAGACTCCATCACGTATATTGAGGCTCAGGATATCCCACCTCGTATCCCTTCCCGTGGTATCGATCGCTGCCTTTCGTATGGGTATGAGGCTCAAATCGATGTCCGCATACAGAATATCCTCTTGGTCGTATACGGGCCCTGTCAGGTATTCCCCTGAGGGATTTATTATCCCGCTTCCACCGAAGAAGGCCCATGCGGCATTTCCCAATCCGGCCTTTTGTCCCAGCTGTTTTGGCACGTACAGGGATGACAGAATCACGAAGCACTGTCCCTCCAGGGCATAGGAACGCGTGACCACGTCGATCACATGCTTATTGCTTCGGCCGGGAGGAGGGTAGTGAGGCCATCCGGGCCAACAGGCACAGTGAACCTGTTCTCCCTGGGCATAGAGCGCATATTTGAGCAAGGGTTGCAGGTGCTCATAGCAAATCAGCCCACCCAGCCTCCCAAGGGCAGTCTCATGAACCGTCTTGACATCGGCCCCGTCTCCTCGATGCCAGAAGACCTTTTCTCGATTAGATGGGAGTAATTTTCTATGCTTCGCGATAACACTACCATCGGGGCCTATGAATACCAGTGAGTTGTAGAGCATCCCGTCATACTTCTTCACCTTTTCGTTTACGCCCATACAGAGGTAAGCGCCGGCTTTTTTTGCCGCCTTTCCCAACAGTTCGGTCTCCTGGCCAGGAATCTCGATGGCTTCCTTTGTCAGCTGGAAGAGGTTTCGGGCCCATTCAGCGGGATTTTGCAGATCAATGGACCAGTTGGGGTACATGGGAACGAACGTCTCGGGAAATACAACCAGCTGAGCCCCGTTTTTTCCGGCTTCTTCTATCAAGGTGCAGGCCTTATCAACGGTGGCCTTCCTGTTCATGGGCAATACGGGAGATGCTTGCACTGCAGCGGCCTTAAACGAGCGATATTCACCGGTCATTTCCCTTCCTCCGATAGAAAAAGCTCTTCATCTCTTCAGGGGCCGATTTCGTCCTTGAACGCGAACCAAGGCGAGCTCCAGGAAAAATCAAGCTGATTCTTGGAAAAAAAGGATGGGTTAAAACCCCAGCTCCTTCAACCTCTTTTTGGCCTTATCGAGTGAAGGTTTGTCCTCGATGGTTAGGATCTCAGGTTGGTTATCGGCGGGATATGTCTGTTTGGTGTATCTGCTCAAGGCCGATTCATTTCCCCTCTGAGTGGAGCCCAAGCCCAATTCGATGACGAGGTTAACCCCCGATTCATACATCTTCCACAGGATATCCCTCCAGATTACCGTGCGTGTTAGCTGGCGATATGCCTCGGCCTTGATGTGTTTGGGATCGGATATGGCGTCGGAGGTTGTATTGGCGAGGATAGGGGTATGAGTTGGCTTGAATGAAATGCGTTCCAAGTCCTGTTTGAGTTTTTCGGCGGCGGGCTGCATCAGGTAGGTATGGAACGCCCCGCTCACCTGAACTGGGATGGGGGTGAATCGTTTCTTACGCCTTACCTCGTCGCCCATTTTCCTGAGATTGAGGTTCAAGCCCCCAACGACGTAGACTGAATCCGAGTTGTGCAAGGCAAGGTTGACGTAATATTTGCTGCATAGCCTTTCGATATAGCTCTTGGGAATCTTTCGCCCTTTGCTAACGATGGCCAGCAATCCTGAGTCTATATCCTTCGAGGCCTCGTGCATATAGAGTCCCCTTTTCTTGACCACCTTCATGCCATCCTTAAAGCTCAAGGCGCCGGCTGCGATAATTGCGGGATATTCGCCCAAACTGTGGCCGGCAACGACGTGGTAGTCTAGTCGGGGTACTTCCCTCAACAACACCCTATAACAGCCGATATCCCCGGCACAGATGATGGGTTGCGTGAAGATGGTCTGATGGATCTTGGGAACCTTGATCATTTCCTCGAAGAAATGTCCCGCTTTCTCAGAAATATGCTCCAGCTTCGTCTCAATGCGGGTCATAAAGGTCTGTTGGAAGCAGATTTCCTGCAACTTATAACTGAGAACGCCGTTGGCTTCCTCGAAGGTCTCCCTGAACTCCTCATATTTGTCGTAGAGATCCCTGTACATGCCGATGCGCTGAAATCCCTGGCCCGTGAAGATGAGCCCAACTTTCATGCTTCGCCTCAAATCCATCGTATGTTTACCCGTTCGAGTATGTTTCTATGGAAATATAAATTTATATTATCTCCAATTTTCGCGGACCTGTCAACTCACCGGCAGTATTCGGGCACGCTGAATTCATTACAGAGACAAGGCAAGGGACTTTGCCAAATCCTCCCAGATCTTCCTGTCTTCTCTGCCCATCCCCTTTAAAAGGATACCAACAAATACTCGATTCGAGGCTTCAGCCGAAAACCATCGGACATCGCCAACCGCCTTAATTCTCTTTTTCTCAGTAACGATTTCAACGCCTAGGTCCACGCCTCGCCCTTCCTTTGCATCTTCAATTGCGGAAAGAACCTCCGCCTCCTCGGGTATAGAGAGTTTCATTCCCTCCAATGAGATATCAACGGTCTCCCCGCCCGTTTCCAGCATGGTGGGGTTCCCTTCTTTTATGAGTGAAAGCCTGAGAAAAGCGGGAAATGTCATGTGAAACCGAGGGTGAGCCCTCCTTTCCGCTCCTTCATATCCGTTGGCCTCCTCCATATTTACCTCCACTGGCGCCGATTAACCCCGGCTCTCTTGATCATCTTGTTATGGCCAAGGCAACATGTCCCGTCAATTTATTTTTTGAGGTAATAGATTGCATTGCGGGCAATCGGGGTCCAAAACTCCAGCCTAACGAACCTGCCTCCTCTTCCTTTCCTTGCCACCCAGAACGAGGGTTATCTCGCCCTTGATCCTTTTGCCCTTAAGGATGTCTATGACCTCGCTGATCGTGCCCCGGATCACCTCTTCGAAGGCCTTCGTCAGCTCACGGGTGACCACGATCTGTCGATCTCCACAGGCCTCACGAAGATCTTCCAGGGTCTCCACGAGGCGATGGGGGGATTCATAGAGGATCGATGTCCACATTGAATCCGCCAATTTGTCCAAAAGCTTCCTCCGCTTTCCCCCCTTTTTGGGCAGAAAGCCGACGAAGGCAAAGCTATCCGTGGGCAGACCCGCAATGCTCAGAGCCGCGATGGCAGCCGATGGGCCCGGAATGGGAATGACTGGAATTTCCCTTTCGATGGCCTCTTGGATAAGTCGATAACCGGGGTCCGATATCCCCGGGGTTCCCGCATCGGATACGAGGGCGATATCCTTCCCCCCCTTTACATGGGACAAGAGCTTGTCCAACCTCTTTAACTCATTGTGTTCGAAATAACTCACCAACGGAGTATGGATGTCGAAGCGGGAGAGGAGTTTCCTTGTCCTTCGAGTATCCTCCGCGGCGATCAGATCGACATATTTCAGGATTTTAAGGGCTCTTAGGGTAATATCCTCCAGATTGCCGATGGGAGTCGATACGATATAGATAACCCCTTTTGTGGTGGCAGGCCTGCTCATTGAAGGTCCCCATTTCGGAGCGCCGACTTCTCAACTTTGATATCATTTTGTCCCCCTTTTTTCAACGGCGGCTTTATAAATAATCGGAAAAATTGAAGAAATTAACCATACAGGTTGACAAATTCCCCGAAAAAATACATCATAACTAATACTAAATCCTTTGGTTCATGGTGTTCACATATGGCGGAGGAGAGAGAAGAAGAGAGGGGAAGAACTCCCGGGGATTCTACCGCATTACCAGTGGAAGACGAGCTGGTCTGGGCCAGGGACTTAACCAATCAGTTCGTCAAAACCGTAAGTGCTTATCAGAGCCGACCCGTGGACTATTCTGTCTTAGCAACGTTACAAGACCAGTTGATGGATAAATTTCGATTTTTTCTCGAAAAGGTTGACTGCGTCACCTGGGATATCGCGGAATATGAGATTTATTACAAGGACGAGATCGTTTACGAGCATACCGAGGCTAAAAGCAGCCTAGCTTCTCGCTTCTACCGGCAACGCCTGGAGCAGATACGATTTGAGAAGGGATTGCAGGAGTGGGAAGTGGTGGATTTCATGGATGTTATTGCGAGAGCTGATACGCTCAATCCCTTGGAGGATGATCTCATTACCCTTTTATGGGAAGGGGATTTCCAGCATATCCATTACGTCGCAGGCCAGTATCACTTGGAGGGATCTCCAAGGGAATTTCCCAAGAATGCGGAGGATTTTCGCAGGGCAGTGAATGTTGAACCGATGCCGAGTTATCGGCGATTGGAACTGATCAGGGAACATGCATTGGATCCGGGATTTCCCCACCAACAGCTCGAGGGAGATGGTTTGGAGGTTCCGAGGGACCAGCTGCGGGTTGAACCTGAGGAGCTTGAGGCCATCAGGGAGAGGGCAGACGTCGAGATCCAGCCCGAATTCTGTTTCCATGCCATCGATACGCTGTTCGATGTCATGTTCCTGGAAACTGAGACCAAGGGTTTCGAGTCCATTATCTCCTTTTTAGATCGAATTATCGAATCGCTCTTGGGCAGAGGGGCCTTCACGCATGCCAGTCAGATACTGAGGCGCCTCTATATCTTTCTTAATTCCCATGATCTTCAGGAGTGGCAGGGCGATCTCATAAAGAGAGTCATCATCGAGGCAGGCGAATCGGGGAGAATAGAGACCATCGGGAATGTTTTGAAAACAAATGCCTTTTCGGACATAAGGGGGGCCTTGGACTATTTTCTCCTCCTTCAGCGAAATTCCATTCCACATCTCTGCGAATTATTGGGAAATCTCAGCGGTTCAAAGCCGCGGAGGATCATCTGCGACGCCCTGTCGAAGGTGGGGAGGAATGGTATCGAGCTGATGACCCCATTTCTCAGGGATGACAGATGGTACCTGGTTCGCAATATCGTTTACATCCTCGGGCGAATCGGGAGAAAGGAAACCATTCAGTATATAGGGAAAGCCCTGCGACATGAGGACATGCGGGTGAGAAGGGAAGCTCTTCAGGCGTTGGGACTCATCGGAGGACCGGAGGCAATGCAGTACATGGTTCAATCCCTGGATGATCCGGATATCAAAATACGGGGGATTGCGACCCTCAACCTGGGAAGAATGGGGGAGGAAGCCGTGGCACCCCTTATGAAAAGAATGGGGTCTAAGGAGTTCTACAAGAGGGATTTGACGGAGATCAAATCGTATTTTAAGGCGATTGGAATGATTCGATCGGATCATCCCATTCCCCTGCTGTACTCGCTTCTTGAGAGGAAGAAATGGTTTGGCCGAGCTAAGGCAGATGAGATTCGGGGCTGCGCGATCGATACCCTGATCAGAATCGGCACGGAGGAGGCGAGAGAAGTGCTTGAGATGGGTACGAAATCGAGCGATGAGTCCTTGCGGGAAGCGTGTGGCCGGGCATTAATGCAACTATCATAGGTGTTACCCCCAGTGGAAGACGAGAAAGACGAGGTTCGGTTCATTCCGCCCGATTGGATAAAATCCCCCCCACCGCCTGTGGAGGGGGGGCAACTGGGCGTCCAATTAATCCTGGGCCTGCATAGCCTCATGAGGGCCGCCCAGGTTCATGAGACGGATAGCCTAGCCCTGGACCAATCTATCCCTCAGTATCTCCGCCTCATCAATCCCCACATTCTTTCGGCCGGGGGGATTACCGTGGAGATCGCTCAGGAAGGGTTCCTGTTGAACAATCGGCAAATCCGGGGAAAGCCGGGGGAACATGCCGTTTTCAAATCGCTCATGCGTAATCTGATAGGATGGCGGATCGGAAAGCTCCAGTTCCACAACCCCCTGGATGAGAAGGAATTGAGGGAGTTTATCTCTCTCCTATTGACGTTGAGGGAGGGAGATGAAAATAACTCCCTTTACCTTATGAAGCAGCTCAGCGTCCGGAGAATAGACTCCGTAAGCATTGGCAAACTGGGGTTGAAGGAGCCTTCTCTCCCCAAGGCAGCAACGGGAAAACGCCATCCCGGGGAACTCTATTTTACGGCCCTTGGGATTGCGAGCCAAATCATGGAGGGAATGGCAGAAGGCGGGGCTCTCAATATGAGAAGGGCCAAGAGGCTCATGCAGAAAATGCTGAGCTCTCTTATTCACGATGAGTCTATCCTTCTGGGCCTGGCCACGATCAAGAACTGCGGCGAGTACCTGTACAACCATTCCGTCAACGTGGCCATCTATTCCATGGCCTTGGGACTTCAACTCGAGCTTCCTAAGACGAGCCTCGTTCAACTGGGTATCGCGGCCCTTTTCCACGATGTCGGAATGATGAGAATCCCCCAATCGATCCTGAACAAATCGGACGAGCTGACAGGCGAGGAATGGAGGGTTATACAAAAGCACCCCATATACAGTGTAGACATCATTGTTCAAGGGAATGGCTGGAGCGAAACGACGGCGAGGATTATTGAGACAGCCTTTGAACACCACATCAAGGCGGATCGGACGGGGTATCCGAAGTTGACATCCCAGAGGGAGCCGACGCTGTTTGGAAGGATAATCGCGATTGGCGACTTTTACGATAATATCGTGCGATCTCACTCCTATCAGCTTTTTCCCATCTTCTCCGATCGGGTAATAGGACTCCTGTTGGATCGGGGCGGCAAGGATTTCGATCCCACCTTGGTTAAGCTGTTTGTAAAGCTCGTAGGGTTTTATCCCATCGGTACGCTTGTAATGCTCGTAAACGGGGAAATGGGCATCGTAGCGACCCCAAACAAGGATGTCGAAATGACGGATCGACCGAAGGTATTGCGGATCCATTTTCAGGATGGCGAGTACAAAGGAACCGGGGTGCTCGATTTAGCGGAGAAAGAGGAGGAGACGGGAAAATACAAGAATACCATCGCTAGGTGCGTCGATCCCAATGAATATCAGCTCAACGTGGCTGAATTGCTCTTTTATGGTTAAGGCTGGCCCAGATTAGATTCGTTGATCCTTCATAATTCCTTCCGAATTTAAACCCACCTTATATCCCAATTCAGCAATCCAATT
>JGI24422J19971_10000554_pt1 | contig 20937 bp, 22 predicted proteins | sample DeeMarSWOR152_54_FD_19971 | JGI IMG/M metagenome (IMG submission 19971) | reverse complement strand
TCTTCAAGGACATCCAGCCCCGCCGCAGTAACGGGTAGTTTGACGGAAATATTCGGACTCCACTGGTGGAAACGGCGAGCCTGGATCAACATAGCCTCTCGATTACCAGCATGAGAGGGATTAACCTGAGCGCATGCGTATCCTTGCCGGCCACCCGTGCGCTGGTAGATCGGTAGCAGCCTGTCCGCCACTTCCGTAACCACAATTCGCATCATTGCTTCAACGCGAGCTTCACCGTCCAGGTCTTCCGGTAGAGCCTGAACAGATGCTCGCCAATAATCGGGACGGCCCTTCAGCGCCTGGGCTGCGAGGACAGGATTGGTAGTTGCACCACTTGCTTGGTAGACTAAAGCCTGCTGTAATTCCTCGATGTCGCCGGAGTCATGCCACCAAGTAGTCGGCGTCTTATCTACAAGCCAATGGAAATAGCTTTGGTGCTCCATTGTTACTCCTTAATCAGAGTTCTACATACTGAACCCGGGACAAATTTTTCATCGTTCTTACTATTTTTTCACTGGCAGGCAGAAAGCCCCCCATCCGCAACGATGATCTGTCCGGTGATAAAATCCGATGCCGGTACCGAGAGATATATAACGAGACCAGCCAGGTCGATTGGTTCACAAATACGGCCGAGGGGAATGCGGGAAACCAACGGCTGGTAGAAATCGGGATCTTCCAGGTATTTCTTGACCAGCGCGGTCCGGGTAAATGTTGGAGCAATACCATTCACCTTGATGTTGTACTTCGCCCATTCGGTGGCCAATTGCCTTACCATCATATTCATAGCTCCCTTGCTGGCGCAATAGGAAGAATAGCCGCGATGAATGCCCAGGATGCTCCGCAATGATGTAATGTGTATATGTTTGCCTCCTCCTGAAGAAATCTGAACTTTTGCAACGGCCTGGGAAAGAAAAAAAGCTGCTTTAAGATTGACCTCAAGTACCTTGTCCCAATCAGCTTCTTTATACTCTTCAGCCGGTGCTTCGATATGAGTACCGACACAGTTTACCAGAATGTCTGCTCTGTCGAACTGTCTGATAACCTCCGCTACCGACTGGTTCACTTCCTTCACGTTCGTCGCATCTAGGAAAATGGCAACCGCTTTCCCGCCTGCCGCCTTGATTTTCTGAACCAAACTCTCGGCCTTTGTCGTGTCACGATCCAAGATCACAACAGTAGCACCAAAAGCAACGAGCCCTTCGGCAACAACACTACCAATACCTCCGGCACCACCGGCTATGAGCGCTACACGATCTGTGAGCGTATATAGATTCCTATAATTTTCGAATAAATCCATCATTGCCTCCTTATCGGTTTCCTTTCGGTCTTCCACAATGGCGACGGCCCGAATGGACAAAGCCGTAGTCATCTTCCACTCTATCCATCTTTTTCATCTGCGTGATACCTTTCCTACCATCAATACCACGAAACTGTGTTCTGGTGCCTTACATCAGTTTTTCAACTTCTTCAAACAGGATCTGCGGAGTTTTTGCACGAATCATGAAATACGGTTTATTTTCTACGAATCTGCTTATGAAATTTCCCCGTTTCTGCCGTAGCTCGTCAGTGTCAACAATAGGCATTACAAGTCCGCCCGGGGCGAGAAGCTGATTCAAGCCGAAATAATTCATCAGCGAGTGATAGGTCTGGTATTCCCGTTCAAAACGGTTCATTTCTATGACTTTCATATCAAAATGACCGTCAATTCCGGGCATGATTACCAGGTCTATCGGAGCAGGATCTTCAAAATTGACAAACTCGGGTTCTTTGTCGAAGAACTTGGCAACACCCTGATCCTGACTCGGCAGATCAGAGCGTTCCGTACCCTTTGCCCTCAAGCGAAGGTATACATTCTTCGAGCCCATGATTACGATCCCGTCGTCGTCGGTGACGGTGGTTTCCGTAGAAACAACCTGTCCACCGCGGCGGCAACCTTCAATCTGGCTCATGCTCTTCCCGTGGTTGTTTTCTCCACCGAGGAATAAAATCGTTTTTCCCTTGTAGCGCACAGCAGAGCTATGGAAGGGATGCAGACCAACCTTTTCCATCTCGAAAGCGAGCATGGAAACACAAACCTTATTCAGTTCTCCCTGTTCCCATTCACCGTCGAGTAAAAGCTGTCCACCTTTGTATCGAATGTCTTTGATAGACTTTTTCTTGTTCCAGATGATATCCGGTTTGGATTTCTGGATCTCCTTGCGGGATTGCACCGACGCCAGTCGATAGTTCAGAAAGGTCATCTCGTCCAGAACGTGTTCCTGGTTTTCCGCACCAACTACATCGACTCTAAGCACGCCATCGCCGCTAATCATCTCTTCACGCAAAATTACCATTTATCTTTTTCTCTCCCCTCTTGGTTTCAGATGTTTGGTTTACAAACGATTTTAATTGAATTCTCTTTTTTACCAATAAAAATATCCAAAGCAGTCTTATAGTCAGCAAGAGGGAACTCATGTGTAACCAGGCCATCTATATCAAGTTTCTGGGTCTGTGCCAGAGTAATTGCCTTTTCAAGAGTGTTAGGATTAGCTCTATTGCCTACAAGATCGACTTCATTCAGAACGATTTTTTTAAGTGGAATTGCAATTATTCCATCTCCTGGAGGTAAACTGATTATGGATATGCGACCACCCTTTGCAACGGCATCACAGGCCCCCACGATTCCTTTTACTGTTCCTGAACATTCCAGAACTCTTTTTGCTCCCAACCCTCCAGTCATTTCTATTACCCGGGCGGCCACATTTTCTTCCATGAAGTCGATGGGAACAGCTCCCAGCTTCGCAGCGACTTCCAACCTATTGCCAGTATCGGAAGCCATAACCAAGCCAGCTCCCATACTTTTTACACACATGATACCCATTAATCCTTGAGCACCGGCTCCATTAACCAGAACCGAATCACCGGGCTGTATTTGTGAACGCATAGTTAGATGCAAGGCTATACTTAAAGGATCCATGCAGGCCCCCGCATTAAAACTCATATCATCGGGAATTTTTGCAATACTTTTAATGGAAGTAAGCATGTACTGAGCGTATGCACCGTGAGTATAATGACCATACTGTCTATGTCCGAGTTTTTCATTTCCGAAATGCAAACATAGATTATATCGTCCCTGCAGACACATGGCACAATAACCACATCCTACATGACTTATTCCACAAACCCGGTCGCCTTCTCTCCAACCGAACTCATAAGCTTTTTCATCAAGTTTTTTGATTACACCAGACCATTCATGACCCGGAATAAGAGGGAACTCTTTGGGCCAGAATCCGGGAAAATCTCCCTCAATAATATGCGGATCTGTTCCACATATAGATACTGATTCAACACGGCAGAGAACCTCGAATGGGCCCACTTCCGGAACCGGTACCTGAGTATATTCAAAATCATTTGGCGCATTCAAGCGAATCGCATACATTTTTTCTGCCATATAATACACTCCTATATTTTTTAATAGTAAAATTATTCCTTCCAATGAACCATCGGAAGACCCGGGACCGGACTTTTAAAATAAGGTATTTTCGTTCCCTTCAATGAACCGATATAAACGGTACTTAAATCAGGACCGCCAAAGGTTACACTCGCCATCCATGGTGCAATTCCTCTTCCGGTTTCAAAAAGAATTTCCGGAGTTACCCGTTTTTCGAAAAATGCATCGTCCAGGGCTTTGACCTTTTCCGGATCGCCTTCGTTGAGCAGGATGATCTGTTCGCCTTCTGGCGTTATTACGAAGAGAGTGTCAGAGTATACAGTCGTTCCCCAAAGGTTCCCAAAACTGTCAAATGCAATTCCGTCCGGATAAGCACCGGGGCCAAGACTGGACGGACCATAGATTTCACGATTCGAGAGCTCTCCGTTTTCGTCTACCTTGAATCGAAGGATGTGGCCTCCAGTGGTTTCAACCACGTACAGATATTCTTCATTTCGATCGAATCGCACCTCATTTGTGAAATGCAAGCCATCGGCGACAATATGAATGCCTCGTTCATCATAGCGGGCGATGTATCCGTCATCCAGATCCGGAACTAGCGCGTCAATCCAGTTCTTGACTTTGGTAGTGATGGTGATCCACATTCGGTCCTTGGAGTCCCGGAGGACGAAGTTAACCTTACCAATCGAAGAACCGTCTATTGTATAAAAGAGCACCTCTGTCTCGCCGGTCCTCTTCATGCGTTCCAAACAATCCGTACCGAAGTTTGCAATAAGAATATCGCCGTTTCTGGCAAAGGCAAGACCGTTCGGCAAGGTTCCGGCGGTAAAGCGTGAGACTTCGTCACCGCTGTCTTTAAAATCCGTTGAGTGTTTCTGGGTCACGATCTCCTGGCTACCATCAGGCTTAATGTGAACAACCCCACCCCTCGCGTCGGCGGTCCAAAGTGACCCATCGGGCTCTGCCAGAATACACTCCGGTCTCTGAAGATCCGTACCGATGTACCTGACGGCATCAAGATCGATGGAAAAATCCTTAATCGGGTTCTTGCTCATGTGCTATTACCTCTCAAAGGAATCGTTTTCAACAAATTCCACGCCTTCAAAGAGCTTGTAGTTGTCCAGCCCCGTTGGCGGTGCAAAAAAACAGACGACTTTCATTTCCTCGTCGCCGACGTTCCTGATCATGTGCACCTGGCCCTGTTCGAACAAAACAGCGGTGCCGGTACGCATTGGTTGGATTTCACCGTCGACCCACGCTTGCCCGGTGCCGCTTACGACATAGATCAATTCTTCGCCTTCCGGATGCGAATGAGCGGGTTGAACAGTCTCGCCCGGAAGCACCCGAATCACACAACTGGAGAGGTACTGGGGCTGAATCGTTTTTTCGTCAGCGATCCAACGAATAAAACGTCCGGGAATCTTTTTTTCCTCGACGTCAGTTTCGTGAATTACTTTCATTGCTATTTACTCCAATGAAATTCGGTTATATTATCGATTATCGATAGTGAAGAATACTATCGTTCCTTTGAAGTGTCAAGAAAAGCAGCACAGAAATTTTTCCTTGACAGATCACCATTTATGGTAGAAGATTAGCATAATCGATAATCGATAATGAGATGCTGCGAAACATTAAAAATGGAAATAAAATGTCGTTCTTGACAAACGTACTGGTGATAGCATTGACTGAGCAAGCCCCACTGATCCTTGCAGCTGTGGGCTTCACGTTGATTTTTTACCTCAATGGCTTCATCAATGTCGCTTATGCGGAAAACATCACCCTCGGTGCGTATTTTGCAGTTGTTTTCAATACGATAATGGGTTTGAACTTCTATCTCACGATAATTCCAGCGGCACTATTGTCGGGGCTCGTTAGCGTTATCACGTTCCTTTTAGTATTCCGACCTGCTCTCAAGAGAGGGGTAGGTAAGGCCGAAATGATAGTGCTGTCCGTAGGACTGTCCTTCTTCATGAGATATGCAACAAAACTGGCCTTTGGCGCGCAGCTCCGACTTTTTGACATAGCTAAACCTTCCTACTGGATGGTATTTGGCACAGGGGTAACTAGCTATCAAATAACGGCCCTGGCCCTGGTCGTCGCCATAGCGGTAGGGCTCTATCTTTTCATATATAAGACCAACTACGGCGAGATAATGAGAGCGCTCGCAAACGATGAAAATCTCGCCCTAGTAAGTGGGATTAACCCAACCAAGGTCTCCGTACTGATCTGGTTTATTGCAGGAGTAGCAGGAGGTCTTGCAGGGGTCTTCTTCGGGGTGACTTCATTTGTCCAATATATTATGGGATGGGATCTCATACTGATCGTTATTATGATCAGTATCGTTGGGGGAATAGGTAACGTGCGGGGAGCGCTCATAGCAGGTTTTGGCGCGGGCTTTATCACGGTGGCTGTAACACTTCTGACAAAACCCCTATACGCACAGGTTGTGCTGTTGTTGCTCTTTATAGGGGCGTTGAAGGCACGGGGTTTACAAAGGGTACGAGGTTAACTATGGCCTACTTTATCTTTGGATTCTCCACGATGGTGATGTTCGTCGCTCTGGCAGTTCTTCTACATCTGCAGTTTGGAGTTACGGGAATAGTCAACTTCGGCATAGCCGGATTCTGGGGATTAGGGATGTATTCATTCGGAGTATTCCTAGTGCATTTCGGCTTCCCATACGCAGTGTCGTTGCTATTGGCGACAGCTCTCACGGGAGTCCTGGCTTTCGCTCTGGGCTGGGTTATCTTGGACATGGATGGTCAGGCGGTTTTAGTGGCAACTCTTGCTTTCGCAACGATTGTTATGCACCTGGTCACTACCGAGAAATGGTTGACCGAAGGGGTGAAGGGTCTAGGCACAATACGTTACCCCTTTGACCTAGGACGAAGCACCGAAGCAGTGTTCCTCCTGATTGTCGTAGTCATCACCATTGCGATAATCCTCTACGCGTACAAGCTTCACTCCGCACCCTATGGAAGACTGCTGCTTGCCATAAAGGATAACGAAACCTTGGCCCGAAGCTTGAGTAAGCCAACCTTCCATCAGAAGCTGATCTTCTTCACGATCACATCCACAGTGATGGGTTTCCTTGGGGCCCTCAATGGCTCGATCAACCAATTTTTGATTCCTCGAATGCTCGGCCCGGGGGTTACATTCACGGTCTGGATCGCACTCATCCTTGGTGGATATAGGAGGGTCTTGGGTGGCCTCATAGGCGCGGTAGCGGCCATCGGTCTGTTCGATTTGGTGATTGAGACGTATACACCGATCCCCGCTGCATACGCTCAGATGGTACCGGCCATCAAGCTCATGCTGTACGGGCTGACTTTGATGCTTGTCATATTGTTCAGGCCTCTAGGGATCCTGGGCGACAGAAAGAGGAGCTATCTCCATGGATAATTACTCGGGCTCTGGAACAGCCACAGATCAGACCTTGCCGACAAAGAAACTCCACCTCAAACACGTCGCGAAAAGCTTCGGCGGAAGAAAGGTGGTGGATATCGAGGACCTGACTCTGGGCTGTTGCGGCATCGAAGGACTCATAGGTCCAAATGGCGCAGGAAAGACAACCCTGATGAGTATCATCACCCATGGGTTGAAGTCCGATAGTGGGGAGGTATTCTACTATCCAAACAATTGTGAAGTGGAAATCTCCAACATGCGATTGGATGAAATCGCAAGGCTCGGCATAGTTAAGACCAATCAGATTATCCAAGATTTTGCAAGCCTCACGATAAGGGATTCTTTACTCCTATCGCTTTCAACACCGAAGTATGAGAGATTTTACAAAATATTCAGTGAAGGCGCCTTGCGGAAAGAGGCCGAAGAGGAAATCGAAGGATATTTGGAATACTTCCATTTCGAGAATCCGGAGGGATACGCCCTCTCTGCAGGTGAAAAGAAGCTATTAGATATCATCCGCTGTTTGCTGCTCAAGCCGAAGTTTCTCCTTATGGACGAGCCGATGGCCGGCTTGCCCGAAGATCAAATGAGAAAGGTTATGGATCTGATGATGAAGAAGACTTCGGAAGAGGATCTGTCAATCCTCATCGTGGAACACGATCTGGATGTTATCTGGGAGGTTTGCGAATCCGTCCACTTCATGGCGGAAGGAAAAGTCCTTTTTCAGGGATCTCCGGCGGAAATCAGGGATCACAAGACTGTTGTCGAGAAGTACCTGGGATCAAGTCATGTTTGAAGTCAAGAACATCAGAAGCGGATACGAGGGGGTAACCGTCATCAAGGGTCTTCATTTCAAAGTAGGTGACGAGATCTTCGCAATCCTCGGCGCTAATGGGGCTGGCAAAAGCACGCTTTTGAAGACGATTGCGAAAGTCTTGCCACTCACTGCCGGCGAGATACATTTCAAGGCGAAAAATGTCTCTGATTTCACTCCATATCAGATGGCCGAGTGGGGATTGGCCTACGTACCACAGGAGCAGAACATATTCTCAGAGTTGACGGTCAGAGAGAACTTGTCAATCGGCGGTTTGGTCGGAAAACGATCAAAACAGGAGCGTATGGAAGAGATCTTCGAGCTCTTTCCTGACGTTGTGGCAAGAATCAATCAGAGAGCCGGGACTCTGAGCGGTGGTGAAGGACAGATGGTTGCGGTAGGACGCGCACTCATGCAGGATCCCGAACTTCTATTACTCGATGAGCCTACGGCATCATTAGCTCCGAAGTACGTCGACAATCTCTTCAGCAAGATCAAAGAGATCCATGAGAAGAGGAAGGTCAGCATCATTCTGGCCGAACAGAATGCCACCAAAGCCCTAGACATTGCCGACCGGATAATGGTGTTAAGCCTTGGCGGGATCTTCCTAAATGAAGAGACTAAGAATGTGAATATGAACGCGCTCAAGGAGGGGTACAGGATTTGAGGACTACGGTTCCCCGGTTTTTTTAACTGGTTTCAATTGCCCCTTGTAGGGGATATTATATTAAGGAGGTAAAAGAAAATGAAAAGAGTTACAATGATTCTTTTCGCGGCGATGCTCCTATTCCTCGTCGCAGGTCTCATGTGGGCGAGTGGAAAAAAGGAAGAGAAACCCATAGTAGTGGGTCACTTGTCCTACCACTCCGGTCCCTTCGCCGATGTCGGACCATTCTTTGATGGAATAACCGACTTCACGCTTGCCCTCATCAACGAGGCTCCTCCTCTAGGGAGGAAGATGGTGGCGGTCCATCAAGACATCGGGACTATTGGGGAAGCACAGGCTGCAAGGAAGCTTATCGAGAGTGAGGGTGCAGAAGTTCTGCTAAACCCGGCTCATGAATACGCTTCCTACCGGGACTGGCTGCTCAAGTACCTTAGAGATAACGATACACCCGTTATGCCTTCGGTACATGGCGGATCCATTGAGCGAGAGATCGGTGGCACTCCTAAGGAGCCCATTTTCAGAGGAGCTCCGATGGACTCGGCTCAATCTGTGGCTGCTGTCATCCAAGCAAAGGCCGAAGGCTCAAGAAGGGTCGTCTTACTGGCAACTGAGATCGCGGGCAGTCAATTGCAGATGGATGCCGCAATCAAAGCCGCTAAAGAGATTGGATTGAATGTTGTGGACACAATCAACGTTCAGCCTGAGCTGCCCTCATACAGAGGTGAAGTCAGTAGAATCGCGGGCGCAAACCCGGACACACTGCTCATGTTCAGCCAGGCTGAAGATGGCGGGACCATCGTGAAGCAGGCTGCTGAGGCGGGTATGTCCCTGCTGATCATCGGAACTACCGAATGGCTGCAAGACGCATTCCCCAAGGCCGCGACCATGAGCGCGATCAACCAACACAAGAAAGTCTGGATCTCGGGATTCAGCTATGTAGAGGGTCCAGCGTGGGATTTCTACGCTCCGCGTTGGAGAGCCTCGGAATATGCACAATATGCACAACCCGAGAACTCGTATGCGATCGAGTATTACGACGTTCTGAACGTAACTGCCCTGGCTATCGAAGCAGCGGGAACGACCGAAGCGAGTGAATGGGCGAAAAAAGTTCGTGATGTTGCTATGGCACCAGGCAAGAAGGTCTATACCTACAAAGAAGGTGTCGAAGCACTGAGAGCCGGAGAAGAGATCGACTACAGCGGAGTTACCGGTGAGTTTGACTACACCGAAACAGGTGTGGTTTCGGGTGCTTTTGGTATGTTTGAATGGACGAGTCTCGAGAATCTGGATCAGGTGCTTACACTCGATGGCAAAGCCATTCTGGATCTAGATAAGTAGATACAACAATCGATGGTAAGCAATAGAACAACGGTAGCCAAACCCGTAGAGTGAGTATCAAAGAAAACGCTCCTCACCGGGATACTACCGTTTAAAGACACTGAAGTGTTTCCTCTAATCTTGGACCATTTATGCTACCCATTGTCTCAGATACTTGGAGGGACTGAGATAACCCAATACTGAATGAGGTCGTCCTTCGATGTAAAAGTCGATCCCGTCCGCAAACTGGCGGAACGTTTCGTCCGGATCCTTGCGGTTGTATTGCCAGAACAACTCTTTCTTCACGGTAAGGAAGAAGGGTTCGATCATTCCGTTCTGTTCAGGTGATGAGGAAATATGGATCTTATTTACAAGTTTAAAATTTTTCTAAAATTTTAACGGAATATTTTTGATATTACTATTACCGTCAAGAGGTGAAGTATATCTACACGTTTAGAGATAGTGTGCACAAAAATTTTAGTTCGTTAATGGAGGAATAATAGCAGTAAGAAAACTGAAAAATTATGTAAACGGGGAGTGGGTAGATCCTCGGGACGGCAATTACATTGATGGAGAGAATCTCAGTACAGGTGAAATAATTGCCCAGTCGCCCATGTCAACGACTGAGGAGACCAACGAGGCGATCGCAGATACCAATGCTGCGTTTCCGGAATGGTTAAACACGCCGGTTGCCAGGCGTACCAAATATATGTATAGGCTTACCGAGCTGATCAGGTCAGAGGTGTATGGCTTCCTTAGCCATCTGATTTAATGGTAGGAAGAATTATAATCGCCCTCGTGAGAAAACAGGGCGGAAAACAACAAGAATCACCCATTTTTTTCTCATATTTTGTTATTACAACCCCCCATCCTCCCAATCTAATAAAGAATATCTTAATTGGTTATGTTTTACAAGAAAAATGCAAGATCAGAAACAATTCTGGTAAAAAGCTGAAGTTTGAAGGAAGGGATAAAAAGCTTAATCAAATGGATAGGAAATGAAGGTGATGTTATTGTTGCGATTGAAGGAAGTACCGGGCAGAGTAAGCCTCTGGAGAAAGCGTTAAGGAAGGCAGGACTAGTTTTTTATTCATTCAAACCATCAGACGTTGATAAGTTCCGAAAAGCGGCTTGGTGCAAAATAAGAATAATGAGAAAGATGGTGAATCGGTGGCACGGTATGCGATGGCTCTTGAGGCGCAAGGGAAATTGCACTACTGGAAGCGTGTATGGTTTCCGGATGAAGAGCTTCAAATGCTTACTCGTTCGCATGAGAGAACGAGCAAAGAATTAACGGTAGATATAAACAGGCTGTGGAAATTAATACGATCAGCATCCGCTGATCTGTATTTAGCCTTTGAGGGGAATAATCCAGACATTGAAATCAGCAGTAATATGGTAAAAAATCAGGGAGTTCTTGCACTTTTAGCTGAAAAATCAGATATTTTTGAGTGGAAGAGGCTCTCTGAAGCTGATTTTCTTCAAGCGATGGGTGGACGAAATTGTAAAGGCTGTAAGAAAGCCAATGATAAAAGAAGAACTACTAAGATTAACTTTACCTGATAAGCCAAAAAGCCCTAACCAACATTCGGCAACATTCTAAAAAAAGTATACAATCAAGAAACTCACAGTATCCAATACAAAGTCATATAAGTTTTAATAAAATTACTGCTTATTAAATCATAGGGCTTATAGTAGCTAGTAGAAAACAGATTGCAAACTACAATAGACATAATCTATCTATAAGAATAAAATGCAAAAACTTTTGGTGAAGTTAAGTATTTTAAGCCACAAATTTTAAATATGTTTTACTTTACAAACGATGAGTAGTTACTCCAAGTCAGGCCCAATCCTATTGCCACATCTTGGGAGCTTGATGTACGAAGCACATTAGTATTCTGTTGGATCTGCACAGCTAAGTAGATTAGAGAAACGATGACACCGATTGCGGTGAAGGTCTCTGCGAGGGTTCCCACATCGCTTAAATTTAATCGTTTCATTTTAAACTCTATGCAAGCGGAAGCGTCCTAATTCTGGAAATACTAAGTATATTTACTTAAGAGAGAATAATCATTCTTCATGAACCATTCTTTCTAGCTCTTTCTGCGCAAGCTGATCTTCAAACCTTTTAAGAGCTGCACCTTTAAACACGAAAACTTTAAGAAAATTGATCAAGACGAAGAGTCCCCAGATTCCTGCAGGCCATAACCACCATTGGTAACCACCCGGATCGGTGACATTGTTAATTATCGCCAAAACGATCATGACGAATATGTAGGTACCTAAATGTCTAATAAAATCAACCTTNCCCTTGGCAATCTTTTTTGCCATTTCAACCTTCTTTTCTTTGGTTTCCATAAATACTCCTTTCTAATCCTTCACAAAATTAAAATATTTTCGAAATACTTTTATAAAGTAAAGATCGTACCCATTCATATTTTACCCAAAGATCACACCCACCTTTCTCTTACGTAATTGTTCATTATAATGAAAGCAATTCCTATCAACAAGTAGTATTCTGAAAAACCACTATTCCTTTTTTAACCCAGTTATCGCTTTCGCGAAGTTTTTGAGTTGGTCTTGGTAGCCGGTTTCGCACGGTCCCTTCATGCCAGTAACCTTTATCATTAAGCCATCTACAGTCTTGGAAATGCCCTTAGGATCAAGAAGGCTCTCCATAGTTGTAAGGCTCTTCGTCTTTGGAGGGTTCATACAGGTTGTTATCAGTGCGTATTTTGCATTTGCCTGTGGAATCACTACCTTCTTTAGAAACTTCTTCATCTTCCCTGCGACATTTCCAACTTGGGTCGGAGCACTGAAGATATAAATTCCTGCCGAAGGGAGCGAGGATGGGTCTACTTCTCGAACTGAGAAAAGTTCAACGTCGTGACCATCTTTGCTCAGTACATCCTGAAGATACTCCATACACTTTTTCCCATTACCGTATTTTGATTCATAAGCAATACATATTTTCATAGTTGTCTCCTTTTGATAAACGTTATGCCTTAAATGCGTTCAGTTTGTAGTTCCTCACCAAAATATTCTTCGAACTCCCTCTCCATAAAGTCCCAGAAATTCTCATCAAACATTTCAGCAGGTTCCTCGTGCCATTTCTTCCTCATCATATACTACTTTTGATAAGCGAAACAAACAAGCTCTTCTCACTTTTAAAAAACAAGCTTGCATCCTATTAAAGGGGTGTCCAAATAATATATTGCACAGAAACCAAAGCCCATTTGGTGAAAATGATAATCCCTAAGATAATATAGGCTGTTCCATAGGTTGAAACTAATGGTATTGGAACCCTTTTAGCGGTAATGACGACAATGATGAGAAGCAACGCAGAGACCCCAAGCATATATAACGCAATATTAAACGGACTCAACCATCCTCAAGTCTTGGTCCAAGGAATAGGGCCTGGAGAACACATGGCAAAATTGGCAATCATCAAGGCAATAAATACAGAGCGATCTCCTGAAATCAGCGGTATCTTGTTATCAGTAATCGCCGCAAAGAATATAATCAAAGCAAACAGTCCGATCATGCTCGGGCTGATAATACCGAATACGATTTCCATTTTACAATCGCCCTTTGGTGATGAACAATTTCCTTAACGATTATGAAGTAAAGATCGTACCCATTCACGTTTCACCCAAAGAGCACACCCTCCCTCTGTCTCACGTAATTGTTCATGATTTTGTCGAATTGTTTTTAAGAATTCAGACTGCAATGCCTCCTTGAGAGACGAATCCCTAGAGGAGAAGGGGACATCTACCTTGGAGATGTTCCGAATCGTTATCGTCTCGAAGAGGAGGGTATGGTTCCTCTGGTAACCGCTGGTGACCTCGGGCAAAAAGCCGCTGCGTATGTCACTATTGTCGGGGACAAACATTGGTTGAGCGAACAAGAGAATGAGGATGCGGTTCTGCGACTTATGCTAGTGTGGTTTAGAGCACTTGACGAACTCAAGGCCGGAGGACCACGGGCCGAGGAAGCGTACCAGGTAATTGCCGATTGGGTGAATAAGGGCGCTGGAACGAGTTTTTCAGCAGATGCTGCTGAGTTCATATTCTGGAACATCTATATCCCCCAGCCTTCATTCGACGAGGTGGCGAAGGTGTATTTTACGCCTGGGGAACCCTTTAATTGGTCAACCCGGCTTCAGTGGGGAGTGAAGGTTCGCATAGAACAGGGTCAGATAGAACCCGGCGAAGTTGACCCCGCGAGCATAACCGTGAAGGAAGACCTGTTCAAAAAACTTCAGGACTACAAAAAGAAAGCAGAGATTGGAATCTCAGAGGGCGGGCCGAACGCAGAGCTAGCAAAAAAGTTTTATGATCAAGGGTACTATCTGGACGCAGCCAGGGTTCTGGAGCAGTAGCTCGGAGTGAATAATAGTTCAGGATAGCTACATTTTTACCAATCAAACAAGCATGGACGAGACAAAAAAAGAATTAGAGTTCAGAGGAGTCTGCCATTGGTTTGGAGCTGGGACAGATAACGAACTCCTTGTGCTGGACGGTATAGATTTAGCAGTGAAGGACAAGGAGTTCGTTTCTGTCATCGGCCCATCCGGCTGTGGCAAATCGACCATGCTTTACATCGCGGCAGGATTTATCCAGCCTAGCAAAGGGGTTGTCTTACACAAAGGTGTACCTATAACGGGTCCGGACCGCGATCGAGGAATGATATTCCAAGCTGATGCAGTCTTCCCATGGCTAACTGTTCAAGGAAATGTCGAGTATGGTCTAAAACGCCAAGACATACCCAAGACAGAGCGTGAAGCGATTGCCCACGAATACATCTCTCGTGTTGGACTGACAGGATGGGAGCACCGATACCCGAAGGAACTCTCCGGTGGTATGCGAAAGCGTGTAGACGTCGCTCGTGTCTTTGCGAATAACCCCTCCGTTTTTCTTCTCGACGAATCTTTTGGACAACTCGACACTCAAACCAAGGAACGCCTTCAGATTGAACTGCTTCAACTTTGGGCACAAGAGCAAAAGACCGTCTTGTTCGTCACTCATGACATAGAGGAAGCAATATTTTTAGCTGATCGCGTGATCGTTATAAGCCCGCGCCCAGCAAAGTGTATTGACGAATTAGTCATTCCTTTCAATCGACCACGAAAGTTAGAATTGAAGATGGAATCAGATTTCCAGGATATTCGCCGCGAACTTGCAAAAATGCTCGTACCAGACATTACTTGATCCCTTACAAAATAAGTTATAAGGAAGGGAGTTTTTAATTTTCTCAATAAATCACCGTCTTTTGAGTTCACAACCTTGCCGTCAGGATGAATGTAGTGGCGCCAGGGATAATAGACACACGTATCCAGAACATGGAAGGAGTGTATTTGTATGACGAGGGTACGTATTTTGTTATTGATCGCATTTAGCCTATTAAGTTTTGTGTTTTTCTGGAATGTGTCATCGTACTTTCAGTTAATCCCCTACTTTCCGAGTATGCCCAATGTTTTCCGGGCGATCTTGAAGAATTACGAGTTTTTAGCATCGGCTTCGATCGTCACGACTCGCCGCGCGATGCTGGGACTTTCCATAGGACTCCTGGCCGGCGTTACTGGCGCTCTGTTTCTTGCATGGAGCAGTGTAGCTAATGCAATTATGGATCCGTATATCTCATTAGCTAAATCTACTCCGTCTCTCGCCCTTATCCCTGTGTTCATTCTCTGGTTCGGTTTGGTGGAAACTGCTCGTATAGCTTTCGTTGGAGTTGCCTGCTTCTTTGTTGTATTCGTATCCGCCGCTGAAGCTATCCCGAATGTGCCCAAGGTGTACCAGTGGTCCGCGTCAACCTTGGGCGCATCGAAAGGTGATATCTATCGAAGCGTCGTGCTCGCATCCATTCTCCCGCATTTGTTCGGGGGGATTCGTAATGCAGCGACTCTATCATTTGCGGCTGCCGTTGCATCCGAGTTCATCGGAGCCCAGGATGGCCTTGGATATGCCCTGATCCATTTCGGCATCAACTATAGAATGGACAAAATGATAGCGGTCGTCGCGATTATCACCCTGCTCGCTGCTGTAGCTGATCTATCGATCAATATCCTGCGGAGGACCTTCCTTCGCTGGGCCGAGGAAAAATAAGAAAATTAACATTCTTGGAGTATTGGGATGACAAGAGTTACATCCAAGCCTCGGTTAGCTTTTATTCGTCGATCAAAGATAAAGACGCGTCATTTTCTGCTTGGGTCGCTTGGTATTGCCACAGGGCTTGGAGTATGGCTCGCTTTGGTCTATTTCAGACTCGTGCCTAAATATGCTCTTCCAACCCCAGGAGCATTAGCACAGCTATGGCACAGTGAGTCTCCTCGCTTGCTCTACAACATCTGGCTAACGGTGATGCGAGCGCTTTGTGGATTCGCCGTGGGCAGTATTATGGCCCTGTTTGTCACATTTGTCAGAAGCTGGATTCCTGTGATAGACACCTTCATAGAACCGATTGTCCAAATTTTCAAGCCTGTGCCCCCGTTAGTCCTATCACCATTTATGATTATTTGGTTTGGTTCCAACAATAAAGGGGTCATTACTCTGGCCATTTGGGGCTCGTTCTTTCTCATGCTTGTTGAAGGTCATGAGGCTCTGAAAGCAACCCCACTTGTGTACATCCGGGCTGCCTCGACTCTTGGTGAAAATAAATGGGGTATGCGCTGGCGGGTGATGTTCCCGGCGGCCATACCGCATCTCATTGGGGCTATGAGGATCACCTTACTGCTCTCGATCAACTTGGTCATTCTTGGAGAATTCTCAGCAGCCGCCGGCGGTATCGGAGAGATAATAGTGCACGGCTATCGCTTTCTACGGCCGGACCTTCTTTTCTTCGGTGTGATTGTTGGGATTGCTGTTGCGGTTGTTCTCGATATACTTGTGCGTATTGTAAGTATCCGACTGCGAAGATGGGTCTAAGAGAAACACTCAAAAGGAGAAACATAGAGACAATGGAGAAAACCTCTGAATGGATGATCGGTTTACAAGTTTATGCCTACGATGTTAACGATGAGGGTGCCAATGCAGTTGTTAACGCTGCTCTGCAAATTGGCGCCAGCGTTATCTTTGTGGCGGTTTCCTATCTCGATCACATCACAACTACCAAGAAGGGTCGTGCCCCAACTTTACAGCACAACCCACACCGACAGAAGCATAGTATCGAAGCATATATACACCCCATATCAGACCGCTATCCGCCGGGACTTGTCCCGCCAGTTGGCGATGACCCTGGCCTTGATGGAGATGCTGCGTATGAGTCGCTCAAGCAAGCAGCTGAACCCTATGGCATCACCGTGATTCCTTGGGTCTTATTCCTGAGTCAACGGGTTGCCGAACACGCACCGGAAACTCAAGTGGTGAACGCCGCAGGTGATTTTGTCAAAGGTTGGTTGTGCCCAAGCAGACCGGACACTATTCATTTTGTACAGGGACTTGTCGAGGACATTATAGAGAGGCACCATCCCCCAGCGATATTCATCGACGGAGTTCGGTTTCCAGAACCTGGCTCTCACGGCATAATCGACTTCTGCTCGTGTTTTTGCGATGCGTGCTATGAGGAAGCGAAGGCCCGAGGGATAGACCTTGAGATTGCTCGCCGCTCTCTGCTTCGCCAAGTTGAGGCTCTCAAAAAAAATCCTAGGGCGTTCGCTGAAGAGGCGTTGGTCAACCTATCCTCCGGTTTCAGAATGCTTCGTAAGATAGCGACCCAAAGTTCGATTCTGGACTGGCTTCGCTTCCGGCATTCTATGATTGAGCGTATAATTGCAACTATTAAGCAAACGGCAAATGGTCGCACCGAACTCTGGCTTGATGTGTGGCCACCATCGTATGGTTGGTTACTCGGACAAGATCTTTCCCTAATTGCCCCTTATGCGCAGGTGACAAGACCATTCACCTACCACCGGTTAGGTGGCGGTGCCGATATGCCAGGACTCATTGGCTCAATCTCGCCTGATCATGATATTCAGCAAGCTCTGTACAGACTCTTCCAAGCCTTTTTCAACTTCCCAGGTCCACCCACTTTTGAGGAGTTCCTTGAAAGGGGCCTTGACCCAGAGTTTATCACAGTTGAGTCGGTTCTCACCAAGGAAATGCTAGCCGGTCATTCCAAGATGCTGGCTGGCTTGTAAATCTGGCATGTGGGTAAGGATGGAGTTCGCTCAGCTCTTGAGCATGCCCTTATGGCTGAACCAAGTGGTGTTGTTCTCCACTGCTACGGTTGGGCAACCTCAGATGAAATTAGCGTTGCTGGTCAGTGGTTTAAGGATCGAGGCATCGTCTGAACCGGGCTTTTCTAAAAAACTCGTATGAAAGTAGACTTGGTAACGAATAGCCTACAAGGAGTCTCAGATTTTAAGTAACTATTTTGGCACGAAATCGCACCTGGTGTAAAATACCTTGATGGTGAATCGCTTTTTGAAAGACACTGAAACGGAGAGCCTATGACAGCACTTGAGGCCATCGGCGGGGAGAGGCCGCTTGAGGTGAAGGAATTTGCCTGGCGGTCCAACGAGTACGTGCAAAAAACCTCAACGCAACTCGGTCAAGGAAATTATGTACCGCGCTCCTTCATTTGAGCGGACCCCTCCCCTTCTGGGTATCTTCAACAACGTTCCCCGGAACAAGCTTCGGGAGGACGAAGGGTTCGGATTCTAGGATTTTAGGTTCTTGAATCACCGCCGGAAAAATCAGCCTCTGGGACGAGGCTCCCAGACCTCGACCCAGGGGCTTTATGCGGGGTCTTTTACTCGCGGCGTCATTCACCCGGGCACCGCGACCCCGTAATGTGCTCCCAGTTCGACGAGCTCGCGGTACAGCCCCTTCTCCACAGGTATTCCATCTTTAGTCCGTTTCTGCCGGTTAAGGCCCTCGATCTCGCCGGGGTAGTACACCCGATCGAACCCAGTGGCGGGAGGTATCTCGTGCAGCTCTTCGATCATACGGCGAAGACGTTCGGCAAAAAGGTCTCGCTCCATCACCCTGCCCACGTCCCACACCGTGATGAAGTGGCCCAGTCTTCTCGGGGTGTCCATATCCACGTACATCCGACTGATATGTGGACCGTAGGGCATGCCTGAGAGCACCCCGCAGAAAATATCTATAATCATGGCCAGGCCGCTCCCCTTAGGGCCTGCAATTGGGTGCAATCCAGCTATCTTCTCTGGATCTGTGGTGGGCTCTCCCTTTTCATCGAAGCCCCAGTCCGCGGGAATGTTCCGCCCCTCCTTCTTGGCGAGAACCACTTTTCCGTAAGGGATAGAAGTGGTGGACATGTCGAGAATGAGAGGAATTTCACCGGTGGGAAACCCTATGGCAACCGGATTGGTACCAAGGAAGGGCTTTTTCCCGCCGAAGGGTATAAGGAAACGGTCAGTGTGCGTCATTACCATCCCTGCGTATCCATGGCTGGTCAACATATTCACATAGTAGCCCGCCATCCCAAAATGACTGGAGTTTCGCACGATCACGGAAGCCGTGCCTGCTTCTTCGCACAGCTTCATCGCCCACCGGCAGGCCATGGCGGTCACCACGTGCCCCAGCCCGTGATCTCCGTCCAGCACGCCGAGCCCTGGAGCCTTCCGCTCATAACGCACGTGGGGTTGCTTGTTGAGGGTTCCATTCCGCAGCCTGCGAAGGTAGTGTGAGAGCCGTACCACTCCGTGGGAATCAATCCCGGAGAGGTTTGCCGTGACCAGCACGTCGGCCGCTGTGTCTGCATCCTCCGGTGGCACTCCCTCCCCCACAAGGACATCCTTTACAAAACGACGCAGATCCCTGCTATTCAATTTTCTTTCACCCTTGTTCTGCATGGCGCTCTCCTTCATGAGCCCGAGAAGCCGTGTGTTTAACATACCGCTGATATCCTTAGTCAGGGGGACATGAATGGAAATCATGTCAGAGGAGCGAAACAGCTGCTCAAGACTGGTAAAACAGACCTGCCCAGCCAATTCTTTCTTTTACTCATCGGGCAAATAGGGGTCATACACTTGCACCCGCATTCTGAAAGCCTGTGAGCACATGCTCGCTACGGTAGTACCGATTTTACTGAACCCGACCAGGCCGAGCACCTTGTTCTTCACGTCACGCGGGTGATTCTTGTATCGCACTCTGAAATTCCCAGCCCGCAGCTCTCGGTCGAGAAGAAAGAGCCACTTGAAAAGAGCGAGCATCAGGGTAACGGTGTGCTCGGCAACCGATTTCGTGTTCACGCCGATGCTCGAGGTCACGACAACCCCTCGTTCGGTGGCCGCCTCCACATTGTCGTATTCAGCTCCTGGCAGTGACACGATCAACAGCTCATCGGCCTCGTATATCAGCCGAACCGCATACTCTTCTATCGGCTGCGGCAGAAACACGTACCCGCGTACTGCCATACAAAAAGTGCTCAACTATGGTATGAATCCCACTTCACAAATTACATTTCTCCACTTCTCAACCATTATTATTTCAGAATGATATTCTGTCAAGAAAATTGGGACAATAAGAGAAGATACAGTACTTTCGGGGTAGTAAAAAGACCGCACCTTATCCTGGGAAATCATCATATCTTGACTTACAGAATAGGAACCGGATCAAGAGGCCTTTGTTACAACTTTATCGAAAGGTGGTGCATGATTTCTTTTAAGGCACCCGAGTATTTTGCTCACTTCAAGTGAGTATTTACACTCACTAGGGTCGGTTATGACGAGTACGATTCTCATTTTATGAGAACATTTTGTACATACCGGGTGTAGTTTTGGCATTCGCTAAAACTTGGGATCGACCTCGTACATTGGGATATTTTCTATCCTGTTTGTGTAGCAGTAACTTCGAAGCTGGTCCAAGAGGGGGAGGATCACCGAACTTTTCAGCGATAAGGTTCTCGATGTCGATATATACATGAGAACAATGGGGTTTGAGGAGGTTGCGGAACAGGAATATAATCTGCTCGACGAAGAGACCAGATGGTTTCTGGATGCCTATACCACAGGAGTGATTTCAGCATAGACAAGCCTTTTGTGGTACAGCATCTTACGGACATGCGGCAAATCATCGACCTCATTGATCTCTCGAGATCACTGATGGTTCACACCACGGGCAAGAGCGGGCAGCTTCGGCACCGCAACTACGGAGATTTCATAGACCCGTGGCGGATGATCGAATATCATTCAACACGATGGGAAAGGGATGACCTCAGAAAAGAATCAAAGGAAAAGTCACGCTCCTTTTTGGCTTATGTTAGAAAGGCTACTTAGATATTTAAGATAAGCTTTATTGTAAACAATCCAATTGTTTATAATCCTCCTACCTGCAAACT
>JGI24422J19971_10000550_pt1 | contig 20989 bp, 17 predicted proteins | sample DeeMarSWOR152_54_FD_19971 | JGI IMG/M metagenome (IMG submission 19971) | reverse complement strand
GGGAGCTCTTTATATATGGAAATCGGCCGAGGCCCTCGATGATTATGTGAATGGGGATGTATGGAACAAGGTTGTCCCAGAGAAATACGGCTGCAAACCAACATGGCAGGTTGTTGAAGTAGGTCCCATCATTGCTAAGACAGAAATAAAGGTCGCAAAGGATTCCTGGATTAGCGAATAAGTGCCAGTGAAGGGGCCCTTTATCCAATGGCTATACGCTCTGACGACGATAAGCGGCGAACTTGTCCCTACCTCCAGGCTTTCCAAGTATCGATTTCTTCTATCAGGTAGTTTTCCCAGCCCCTGCCTTTATTGATCAGTGATTGAAATAATTGCAATATTGGATGACAGGAATCGAGGCAGAACTCTTGGGGGAGTTACAGGAGATTAGATGAAAGCCAGGGGATCTACTGAGCTCCCAACGACTTGAGCAGATAATGAATATTTACCTGATCAATCCCCTTGCTTCTCAGGAAATCCCTTACCTCGTTTGTGCCAATTTCGGGGCGAACAGCATATCTTTCATAATCCCAGGGGTACGATTTATGCAGCCACGTGAGAAAGTTGCGCCTCAACCGATCCGATTCGAAGGATTTCGATTGCAACTTTCCCAAACTGGATTGGTCGAGATCCTTCCCCCGGTCCGCCGAACCCCTTTCCCCTGCCATGCCATCGAGAAATTGGGTGAGTCGTCTCAGGCATTGATGGGACATGGCTTCGAAGCCGATCCCGACATCGTACTTTCGATTCGACGACTGGCTCGACCGCACTACCTTTCCCCGTGGTTTGATGGCTTCGTTTTCGAGGAGGATGATGAGATTTAGCCTCTCATCAACGGGGATCGGGCTATCGGTTTGGATCATCGTCCCGCCGAGGCTCACGTCAACGGTTCTGAGCGTATCCTTGGTTGCACCCCACGTGTACGCCAAGGCCAATGGGAGTTTGAAACGGGGATATCTTCTCCTTTCGGCGGGAAATCGTGATTTTCCCATCTCTTCCTTCTCGTATTAATCCAGCCAAATCCAATTATAAGCGATGAATGGCTTTTGCTCTTGAAGCAAGACCCAACGGAAAATTCGAAAAGGGATTTCTACCGGCTTCAGCGCTTTCCCCATCGCATGACTGCAGCGCTGCAACACCACAGCACCGGATATTTAGGGATTACATACTACCTCGCCCTCGTAGGGATCGCGCCACTTGAAGTACACACCCGTCCTGTCGCGATTGCCGAACCCCCCGCAATCGACGTTATCGCTGAAGGTCATCCAATCGAGGCCGCTCCAGGCCGGGGACTTGGGAGATGGCGTGCAGATGTTCTTGAAGAGCAGCATCCAAGTCGCAATCGTCCCATCGGGCTTCTTGCACCAATAGGTGCCCAGCCTTCCCCTGAAGGGAAGCCACTGGAGGTCACGCCACGCCGGCACATGATCCCAGTGATCGAACCACTCCCAGCCGTGGGCATTGATATAACCATCCCCATCGGTATCGGGCGAACGCTTAATCTCCCCCATGTTTACCAGGTAATCATACGTGAAATATGTCTTATAGAGGCCGGTCCGTGGATCGGGGTCGTAGCCAACATCATCGGTGTAAACGTCGCCCGCGGCGTTGATTTCGTACAGGGGCTCCCCCAAGTTGTAGGAACCATGGGCATTACGCGCGATCCATACATGGAGATGCGTGTGCGCTTCGTCATAGCCCTGCTGCGGCGGAAGCTCCATGGCGTGGCCCGTGGCGTATGAGCCCCACCAGCACTCGCTAGCCGGGAACTGCCGACCTCCCTCGTGCTTGTAGAAGTTAACCCTGCGGGGGACGAATCCGTCCCCTGCCCTCTCAACCTCGATGGCCACGTGCTCGAAATCGCCCTCGTGCCAGGTGCACTCGTTGGTCTGCTCCCTGGTATCGTTCATGGCCATGAAGTACCAGTATTGAACGTAGTAATATGGACCGTCCTTGTATACGTGGTAGTAGAGGGGTCGTTCTCCCGGAATCTCCTCCCTGTACCGTTCTGCATCGTCCAGGTCCCAGCGGTAGTAGGCCGACCCCTGCCCGTATCCCCACGAGTCCCACTGATAGCCGTACCGCCAATGAAAGGTTGAGTACTTGGTGATCCGGTCATCGGGGTATTGCTGGCCAAGGATGTTGTACACCCTTCGTGATGCCCATAGGACATTGTCAACATCAACCAATCCCTCTGGCTGCAGGTCATCGGGATGGCGGTGAATGACCGGCTTGAACTTCTCCCCAATCGTCTCCTCGATATAGAGCTCGGAGTAGTCCTCTACCGTTGCCAACACCAGGTTCGAGTAGGTGAGATGGAGCCGGCTGCTGGCATCCCGCCAGTTGAGAATGACCCTCAACGTATAGGTATGGCCGCTTCGCAAGTTGTACCGCGTGGGGCCACAGACGATATCGCCGTGGATGTTATCCCACCGATAGCTTGGGGAGCGCGCGGCTTCGTCGGTATACCACGTCTGGCCGTCGGGGGAGTACTGGGTTGTTGCGGACTCCGCCTTTCGCCACGGGGCCTCATCAAGCTTGAGGTCTATAGAGTATTCGATCCTCAACCCATACCCGTAGGGAATGGGGAACTTCTGAGGGGAGGCTCTATAAATGGTGATCGTCGGTCGTAACGGAGGCGGTTTCGCGAAGCCATCCCCGCAAACGAGAATTATGGCCAGACATCCAACAAGGAAAAGGCTTAATAATCTCATGAAGGTCTTCTTTCGAGGGCAACCCCCGCCCCTTTAACCGTTTCCCCCGCTCTTTTTATCGTTCCCCCCGCCCCTTTTTTCGGTTATGCCCCCACGAAACGGGAGCTTTATTTCACGCGTTTTACGTCCCCATTTCCCTCATATTCCACCAGGCATAAAGATAGCGATCCGGAACCCAATTGATGCCTCTTATCTTCTTCATCCCCTATGTCCATAGTCTCAATAGGGAGTGTGGCGGACGATACGCAACTTCTATGCCAGGCGCCGGCCGAAGATCTCCTCGATGGCGGACCAGGTATAATCATTTAGAATCATTGAATATTTTTGTCATCCCTATAAATGTCCCACGCACGTGGTACCCTGGGAAAATGTGCCAAAAGGGACAAAAGAGGATGCGGCGAAACCCCTTTTCTAAGAAATATCCTTTCATTCTCATGGGTTATGAAAATGTGCCAAAAGGTAACAGGAGGGAACCAATCGGGACATTTCCGCCCTTTCGGCCCTTGCTTTATGGAATCACCTTCCTTTATGATAGATGAACTNGTAAAAAGTCAAAAATGGGAAGGCAAAGTAAAAAATCCCAAATGCAAGGCTTGCGAATCTAAAGGAGTGAGCCGTATTTACTAGTACGCCGCAATGACGAAAGATGAAGCGTAACGCAGCAGTTGGACTTTTTACGAAGCCGTCAAAATTAGATCTATGAAAAGGCGCATCTCCTTTGCCCTCTGCCTCATCGGATTTGCTGCCATCACAGGACAAATCCTCCTCATCAGGGAACTCCTGGTTATCTTCTACGGAAATGAGTTATCCACGGCTATTATATTGGCTGGCTGGCTCATTTGGACCTCCCTTGGCAGCGTTACCCTCGGGAGGATAGCCGACACAATCTCCCAAAAACACCGGACCTTTGCACTGGTTCAACTCGTCCTCGCCCTCCTCCTCCCCTCTTCAATACTCGCTGTACGGTTATCGAGAACCCTCTGGAGCATTCCGGTGGGGGAGGTCGTCGACCTCATAACGATGATGGGTATCTCCTTTGCCATCCTGGCCCCCTTCTGTTTTCTCTCGGGATTTCTCTTCGCCCTGGGTTGCAGCCTCCACAGTGAGGCCACGGGGGGAAGGGGCAAATCCGTTGGAACCGTCTACTTGCTGGAAGCCATCGGCTCAGGGGCCGGTGGCATCGCCTTTACCGCACTGTTCGTCCACTTTTTCAATCACCTCCAAACGTCCATAGCCATATCTGCCTTGATGGTTCTCTCCTCGATTCTCCTTTCATTGAAGAGAGGACGGCCGTCGGTGTGGGTTTCAGGCTCGGCTCTCATTTTGGTCTTGATTATGCTGCTTGTCATCCAGGGCGAGAAATGGGAGGTGATGAGCAGGGGATGGGAGTGGAGGGGATATCGCCTCATCATCTCAGAGGATACCCTCTACGGCAACCTAACGGCTGTATCATCAGAGGGGCAGACCAGTTTCTATGAAAATGGCCTGTGGATCTTCACCTACCCCGATCTGCTCACAGCGGAGGAATCGGTCCATTTCGCCCTGCTCGAGCACCCGAAGCCCAAGACGGTCCTCCTGGTAGGGGGCGGCATTTCGAGTTCCCTGGCCCAGATATTGAAACATCCGACGGTCTCCACGGTGGACTACGTTGAACTTGATCCCAAGCTCATCTCCATGGGACGGAGAGTCCTCCCCCGGGAAGCGACCCGGGCCTTGGATGACCCCCGGGTTCGCCTCATCCATACCGATGGCCGCAAACACATCAAGACCACCGAATCGCGGTACGATGTCCTCATCGTCAACCTTCCGGACCCAATGACGGCCCAACTCAATCGGTTCTACACCGTTGAATTCTTCCAGGAGGCGAGGAAGATCACCCTTCCCGGCGGCCTCCTCGCCCTCAGCCTCACATCCTCTGAGAACATCATCGGCCCAACGCTCGCCCAACTCCTCAACTCGCTCCACCGGTCCATGTCCGCCGCATACCCGGATGTTCTCGTCCTTCCCGGAAGCACGGCCCGTTTCTTCGGCTCCATGGAGGCCGGAACTCTCGTTTCCAATCCCCAAATCCTGGTGGATAGGATAAAGGAGAGGGGGTTGGGGTTGAAATACGTGAGGGGATATTACCTGTTATTCAACCTCTCCCGGGAAAGACAGGACTACTTTCGGGGAATTTTGGAGGGGGCCATGGGAATAAGGATTAACCACGACCTCACTCCTTCCTGCTATTTCTACGACATTATCCATTGGAGTGCCCAGTACACGCCCCGATTGAAGAGCCTCTTTCTCTCCATGGGCCGAATAGACCCGAGATGGTTTATTCTGCCGGTGGTGATACTGACAGCGCTGTTCCTCGCCTTTGCCCGACGAAAGGCTCAGGAAAGGGCCCTGAAGCCGGTGGTTCTCTATGCCGTTTTCGTCACGGGCTATTCCGAGATGACCTTAAACGTGGTTCTCATCCTCGCCTTTCAGATTCTCTACGGCTACCTCTACTATAAGATCGCCATACTGATCACCGCTTACATGATTGGCCTGATCCTCGGAAGTTGGCATATCACGCCCTCCGTGGAGAGGATCCGAAAACCCCTGCGGGTGCTCATGCCCATTCAAGGAGGCCTCGCCCTGTATGCCATTCTGCTGCTTGGGATAATCATTTTGTTCCATGGCTCTCGTTTTCCCTCCCGGACATCGTCCCTTATGGAGGTTGGATTTCCGCTCCTAACGTTAGTGGCAGGTTATCTGGGGGGATTGCAGTTCCCCCTGGCCAATGGCATATATTTAGGCGAGGGAAGGGAAGTGGGGAAGGTGGCTAGCCTGGTTTACGGGATGGATCTGGTGGGATCGTCAGCCGGGGCGCTCTCGGCAGGGATTATCCTGTTACCCGTATTGGGGATTTCCCATACCCTCTATTTGATCACAGCCCTTAACCTCTCAGCCCTGGGAATGCTCGGATTCGTCCACGCATTAAAGGGGTCTCAAAACCAACTCATAGGGAAGTAATTGGAGATGAAGAAATTGGCCATTGCCGTGGGGGTATTTTTAGGGGCCATCCTGGCTGCCCTTCTCTTTAAGGAACGGGTGAGCCAGTGGATCCAGTGGTGCCTGGAAAGGGGATTCTCATCATTTACCATCTTCCAGTAGATCTTCCATGGGCTGCCGCNCAAGGCGACCGATAGATGAGGTAAAGCACCCGGATCTCTCACCGGGAAGGCGAACGGGAAAGGCGGAAATTNACAGGCGGGNCCTTAAATCTCAGATCCATATGCCGGGCAGCGGATGCCCACAGTACCGGCATTTTTGCCCGATAAGGTTATTCTGGAGGATACGGTACCCTATCCGTTGGATGAGCAACTTCTTACACGTGGAACAGTAGGTATTCTCCCCCTCATGGCCGGGTACGTTTCCGATGTACACGTATTCAAGTCCGACGGAGAGGGCAACCTCTCTGGCTCGCTCAAGGGTCGGTACGGGGGTCGGTGGCAGGTTTCTCAGCTTGTACATGGGGTAGAATCGCGAAAAGTGAATGGGGGTATCCGGTCCGAGCTCCTTCTTGATCCAGGTGCACATCTGCCGAATCTCATCCATGTCATCGTTTTTCGTGGGAATGACCAGATTGACGATCTCCACATGAACCCCTTCCGTCTTGAGGGTCTTGAGAGCCTCCAGCACCGGTTGCAGCGTCCCTTCCGTGAGGGTCCGATAGTACTCTTCCGTGAATCCCTTGAGGTCGATACATGCTGCATCAAGGACCTTACACAAGGCCTTTAAGGGCTTTTGATTGATGTACCCGTTGGAATGGCAGACGTTGAGAATCCCCTCTTTTTTGGCCAAGGCCCCGATATCGTACATGTATTCGTAGAAGATGGTGGGCTCCACATAGGTCGAGGCTATGGATCTACAGCCCGTCTTCTTGGCGGCTGCCACCACCAATTCGGCTGGCATATCGAAATTCGCCGTTTCCTCGGGCCTTGCCTGGGAGATCTCATAGTTCTGACAGAATTTGCAGTCGAAATTGCACCCCGTCGTGGCAATGGAAAATGAGCCCGATGCCGGAACGACGTGGAAGAAGGGTTTTTTCTCTATGGGATCGATGTGCCAGGTCACGGGATTTCCGTAAACCAGGCTATAGTATTTCCCATCGCGATTCTCCCTGACCCCGCAGTATCCCCTCTTCCCGTCTGAAACAACGCATTCCCGTGGGCACAGGTCGCACCGGATCCGCTTGCCCTCCAAGGGGGTGTAAAAGGGGGAAAGCTTCGTCTTAATCAGTCCCCATTCCCTCCTGATATCGTCTGCATCCGCGGTTTTCACGAAATGGAAAAAGGAGGGAATATACGCTGCGGAGGAAAACAGAAGGGAATATTTCGCGCAGTTACCCAAGAACTCCCTTCTGGTCATCCCCTTTCGGTCGGGGTTCCCTTTCACGGTTAAAACCCTCTCTCGATTATCCGGGTTTCTTTGCGGGCGGGCCCTCCAATAGTTCCCCGCTCGGCAAGCCCTTTTCCTTAATAAGATACCCCGAATGCCAAAAAGGTTTAAAGAGATCCATTAGAATATATCGGCGGAAAAGATGGAGATGGCCACATCTTTCTCCATCCACGCATTGGTGGGCAATCCGGCCTTGAGACAGGTGTGTTCGAGGAATGTCTTACGATCCCAGCCGTATTCCGTAGCCACCTGGGGAAGGAGAAGGCCGGAATAGAACCCCTTTTCGATGAGGATACCGTGTTTCCCCACCTCGATCTCCTCGACGTCCTTGATCCGCCTCAGGGGGGTGAGCACCGAAATTTCGATTTCCAGATCGGGCAGCTCCATCTCAGTCACCGGGTCAAATCGAGGATCATTGAAGGCTGCCTGGGCGGCCATCTCCTCAACTGTCTGGTAAAGCGGCTTATATGGTTGCACGTAACCGATACATCCCCGAAGCTGACCCAGCTTGTTAATGGTGACAAAGGCACCCCTCTTCTCCTTTAATACCGGGGAGTCAACAGTAAACTCCGGCACTTGCTTCCCTCGGGCCTTGTTCTCGACCACCGTCTTCGCGATATGCCGAAGGGTTTCCTTGTCGTGGTCGCTCAACCCTAAATCTACGCCTGCTCTCTCACGACCCCTCATCTCTTATACCTTTAGCCACCCATCCGGGGAACTAAGCCTTCTCTTGCCGCGTGCCGGCTCGATAGAAAACCCCCGCCAGATAGCCCACGGTGTAGTTGCCAGGCCTCTTATCACCGGTCACATCCCCGGAATTGGTGAGGTTCAAAACCTTCCCCCTGTTTCCCCCCAGAGCTTTGGCCGCGATCATAGCGGATAAAATGGGACCCTCGCCGCAGGCCTGGCACCTGTCCTGCCGCAAATCCTCAGTCAGCCCCTCGATGTCGAACTGGTCTATATGTCGGGCCAGTATTTCGTCCTGGGCCACCACTTGGTGATAATCATAACTGTGGGTCAGATCGGAGCTGGCCACGATGAGGCAATTCCTATTCCTCGACGACGTGAAAATGGCCTTCCCGAGGGACTCACACATCTCATAGTCAGCTCCGCCCATCAACACAATGGGAACCAACTTATACCCCTTGAGGGACACCTGGAGGAAGGGGAGTTGAACCTCTAGTGAATGTTCCCCGGCATGGGCCTCGGGAATGAACTGAAAACGCCTGTCAAACGCCATGATCTCATTGCACATCTCCCTATCTATGGGGATCACGCCCAAAGGGGTTCTGAACCCACCCTCATGGTAAACTGAGGCCCCCTCAAAGGGCAATCGATGACTGGGGGCAATCACAACGACATCATCGAAATCCATCCCCTCCACCAATTTATAGGCGTAGGCGGCCACCTGCCCGGAATATGGGTAACCCGCATGGGGGGAGATCAGGGCAATGATCTCTCCCTCAACGGGCTTTTTCCCCGCCTTGCTCAAATACGCCCTTACGTCATCGGCCAGGACATCGGGGTTTGAGGGGTAGAAGGCTCCGGCAACAGCCGGTTCTCTGATATTCTTCATGTGAACACCTCGCCTCAAAATACTTCCGCCGAAAAGATATAAATCCTCGTATCTTTTTCCTTCCACGCATCCTGCGGCAATCCCGCCTTGAGACAGGTGTGCTCGAGAAATGTCTTGCGATCCCAGCGGTATTCCGTAGCCACCTGGGGGAGCAGGAGGCCGGAAGAGGACCCCTTCTGTATGATGATGCCGTGCTTCCCCACCTCGATCTCCTCGACGTCCCTGATCTGCTTGAGGGGCGTGAGCACGGATATCTCAATCTCCAAATCCGGGAGTTCGGCCTCCCTAACGGGGTTGAAACGAGGATCGTGAAAAGCCGCTGCTATCGCCATCTCCTCCACTGCCCTATGCAAGGGCTTGATACCCTCAACATAGCCGATACATCCCCGGAGGCGACCGTGCCTCTTGAGGGTAACAAAGGCCCCCCTCTTCTCTTTCAGGGCCGGGGATTGAATGACGGGCCTTGGCTCTGGCGTATGCCCTTGTGTGAGGGCATCTTCTAGCGCCCTCCGGGCAATCTGGTGTAACAGCCGTTTGTCCTGCTCCGTTAGACCTTCTCCCGATTTCTCGGCGGTCTGGTACAAAGCAGCAGCCATGTAGCCCACGACATAGTTTCCAGGGCCCTTCATCCCGGTAACATCGCCGGAATTGGTGAGCCGCAAGACCCCCGCCCTGTTGGCGCCCAGGGCCTGAGCCGCCATCATGGTCACCAATATAGGGCCACCCCCGCAGGCCTGACACCTGCCCTTCCTCAGATCGTCGGCCAGCCCGTCGATGTCGAACTGGTCTATGTGGCGGGCCAATAACCTATCCTGGGCCACAACCTGCCGGTAGTCATAGCTATGGGTCAGATCGGAGCTGGCAACGATTAAGACCTTCTTCCCCATAATGGACTGGATGACAGCCTGGCTTAATTGCCGACATACATCCACATTCCATGAGGGGCCCATAACCATCGGCACCAAGCCAAATCTCCCGAGGACGCTCTGGAGAAAGGGTATTTGAACTTCGAGGGAATGCTCCTGGGCATGGGCTTGGGGGATGTACTCGATAATCTTGCTCTGCTCGGCAATCTTTCGGGAGAGTTCCCTATTGATAGGCACAATCCCCAAGGGGGTCTCATATCCCTCCCCATCATAAATAGATGCCCCCACGAAATCGACACGGTGGCTGGGGCCAATCACGATGACATCATCGAAATCGATCCCAGCCACCAATTTATAGGCGTACGCGGCCACCTGCCCGGAATACGTATAACCCGCGTGCGGGGAGATCACGGCAACGATTCTCCCGTCGACCGCCGTTCTCTCGACATTTACCAGATATCTTTTGACATCTCGCTGCAGCGCTTGGAAATCCGACGGATAGAACATGCCCGCCACTGCGGGCTTCCTGACTCTTCCCTGGGCAGAACCTCTCCCCTGCCCCGTTATGGAAACCAACACGATGATGATGAAAAGAAGAAGCCGGTTTCCCATAGGTCCCTACAACGCCTTCCCGCTATCCAACAGGAGAGTAACAGGGCCATCGTTCACCAGGCCCACTGACATCATCGCCTGAAAACGGCCCGCCTGAACCCGCATCCCCTCCTCCTTTAGCCTCGATACGAAATGATCGTAAAGGTTGCGGGCCCTTTTGGGGTCGGCCGCCTCCGTGAAAGAGGGGCGGCGTCCCTTACGACAATCCCCGAAAAGGGTAAATTGGGAAACCACCAATATCTCACCGGCCACATCCAGGAGGGAAAGGTTGAACTTCTCATCGTCGTCCTCAAAAATCCTCAGATGTGGGATTTTCCCGACGAGATATTCCGCATCCCTCGTATCATCCTCCCTTCCCACCCCCAGGAAGACCACTAACCCCCTTCCAATGCTGGCAATGAGATCCTCACCTACTGTTACTGTGGCGGATTTAACCCTTTGGACGACGGCCCTCATGTCTCGATCGATTTCTCCTCGATCGGAAAGGGAGGACGAAGAGGAGGGGTTACTCCTCCTTCTTGGATTGGACAATAACTCTCTCGCTCAGATGGGACGGAACTTCCTCGTAGTGGGAAAATGCTAGGGTAAATTCCCCCCTTCCACCGGTCATCGATTTCAGGTCAGGGGCATACTTCAACACCTCAGCCATAGGGACACGGGCCCTGATTACCTGATAATGCCCCTTTGTATCCACACCCTGAACTTTTCCCCTTCGGCTGTTCAGATCGCCGATGATATCGCCCATGTTTTCCTCTGGGACGGTGACCTCAATCTCCATAATGGGCTCCAGGAGTACGGGGTTGGCCTCGCGTAGCCCTTTTTTCAAGGCCATGATGGCGGCAATTTTAAAAGCCATTTCCGAGGAATCCACTTCGTGGGATTTTCCATCGTAGAATCGGACCTTAAAGTCCACAACCGGGTATCCCGCCAACACGCCGCTCTGCATCGCCTCGGCAATCCCCTTTTCCACGGCAGGAACGAAGTTTCGAGGAACGTTCATCCCCGTTAGGGCGTTTTCGAACTCATACCCCGTTCCACGCTCGAGGGGGAAGACGTCGAAGTGAACCTCGGCAAACTGCCCTCGCCCTCCCGTTTGTTTCTTATGACGATAGACAACACCCTTTTTCGCCGCGCGGATGGTCTCTTTATACGGAACCTTGGGCACGCTGAGGTCTACCTCCACGCCGAATTTCCGCTTCAGCTTCTCGAGAATCACCTCCACGTGAACCTGCCCCATACCGGAAAGGAGAATCTGTCCCGTCTGTTCATCCCGGCTCAGGCCGATAGTGGGATCCTCCTCGCCCAGCCGCACCAACGCCGAGGTAATCTTATCCTCGTCTCCCTTGCTCTTTGGCGTCAAGGCGTACGAGATGATGGGCAGCGACAGCTTCGTCCGCTCGAAGACAATGGGATTTCTTTCGTCGCAGAAGGTATCCCCCGTTGTGGTCTCCTTGAGCTTGGCCACGGCAACGATGTCGCCTGCCATCGCCAATCCGAGGGGTTTCTGTTTCTTCCCCTCCATGGCATAGATCTGCCCGATTCTCTCCCTGACCCCCTTGGTCGAATTGTAAATCGTTGAATCCGGGTTAATCATTCCCGAGTAAACCCGGAAAACGGTAAGCTTCCCTGCATAGGGATCCGCTATGGTCTTAAAAACGAAGGCGGAGAAAGACCCGTCTTCCATTGCCTCCCGTTCTTCATCTGCACCCGTCTTTGGATTCTTGCCCCGAACGCTTTTCCCCTCTTTGGGGGATGCAAAACCCATGACTACCATATCCAGGAGCGGTTGAATTCCCATATTTCTCGTAGATGATCCACAGAGCAATGGTGCGAATTTTCGCTCGATCAGGCCCTTTCTCAAACAGAAGCAACAATCCTCCCGGCTCAAGTCGCCCTCTTCCAGGTATTTCTCCATCATCTTATCGTCCGATTCCACCAAGGTTTCAATCATCTCCTCGCGCCGCTTGGCCGCTTCGTCCATCAACTCCTGGGAAACATCTGTCAGTTCGAATTTTCCGCTGACGTCATCCTTGTAAAGATAGGCCTTCATCTGGATCAGATCAACCACTCCCCTGAAGTCTGCCTCAGCTCCAACGGGAAGCTGAACGGGGACGCAGCGAATAGATGATAGACTTTTCCTCACGTCATCAAGGGTCTTCTGGAAATCCGCCCGCTCCATGTCCATCTTGCTGATGTAAATGAGGACGGGAACTTCAAACTCTTCGGCATATCCCCAGACCGCTTCAGTTTGAACTTTCACCCCCGAATTGGCCCCAACGACGATAACGGCACCATCCACCACCCTCATGCATGCCCGTGCTTCGGCGATGAAATTGGCGTATCCCGGGGTATCGATGATGTTTACTTTATGGTTATTCCACTCCGCATGGGCAAGTGATGAGCTGATGGTGATTCTGCGATTGATCTCCTCCTGCTCGTAATCCATCACGGAGGTCCCTTCGTCAACACTCCCCAGGCGATTATTTGCTCCCGTATCGAACAAGATGGCTTCAGCGAGCGAAGTCTTTCCATCTCCTCCATGACCGAATAGCCCGATATTCCTAATCTCATTCACCCCAAGTTTCTTCATATATGCTCCTTTGTGCGGAAATGGAGGGGAACTCTATCGAAAGTAATTCCCGGATCGGTCAAGTTTATAATTACTTTTTTCCCCTGCAAAAGTCAACCCCGAACTCCAAACCCTGGCAAGCAGGAAGACATCCCAATGATTGACATCAACCCCAAATTCCACTACACTCCAGGCCTAATCTCAACTCCAGTAAGGAGGCGTCATGAAGAGGAGCCCCGTCTTTTTCTCCGACCTTCGAGGTGATGCCAAAAGGACGGTTTTAGAAAAGGTGGGTGCGCTTTTGCGGGGGGTGGAAATCGGCCGCAAGATCAAGCCCAATGATCTTGTGGCCATAAAACTCCACTTCGGGGAGAGGGGGAACACCGGCTTCGTCAGGCCTATCTTTATTCGGAGGATCGTGGATACGGTGAGGGCGTGCGAGGGAAAGCCTTTTCTCACCGATACCAACACGCTCTACCCCGGTACCCGGGCAGAATCCATCTCCCATGTTACCACGGCCATTCGAAACGGGTTTGAATACTCCGTAGTCGATGCGCCTATTATTATCGCCGGGGGGATTCGCGGAACTGCCTCCGTTATGGTAAGGATCGATAAACCCATATACCCTGAGGTGAGCATTGCCCACGATATCTTTATCGCTGACTCCATAATTGGGGCTGCCCATATTACAGGCCACGGGCTCTCGGGGTTTGCAGGTGCCTTAAAAAATCTCGCCATGGGGTGTTCCAGCCGGGAGGGAAAACTTAAGCAACATTCGAGGGTGGCTCCGAAGGTGAAGAAGGCCCGTTGCACTGGATGCGAAACCTGCACAGGGTGGTGCGCCCCCAGGGCCATCTCCATGCTCAACGGGAAGGCCCGTATCGATCCTCAGCGGTGCGTGGGATGTGGCGAGTGCTTATCGGTCTGCCCAGAGGGTGCCATCCGCGTCCAGTGGGATAGTAATACGGTCCTCTTCCAGAAGAAAATGGCGGAATATGCCTATGGGGCATTGGTGGGAAAGCGGGAAAAGTCGATCTTCCTCAACTTTCTGACCCAGGTGAGTCCCGATTGTGATTGTTTCGGTCATTCAGACGCCCCAATCGTCGGGGACGTTGGAATTCTCTCCTCGTCCGATCCCGTGGCCATCGACCAGGCCTCCATCGATCTGGTCAACAAACAGCCGGGTAATAAGGGGTCTCGGCTGGAGGCCCATTTTGGGCCAGGAGAGGATAAATTCCGCGCCATCTATCCGGACATTGACTGGGAGATCCAACTGGAATATGCGGAGGAGATCGGCCTGGGATCGAGGAAATACGATCTCCTCCCGATTTGAGAAACACCCTCCCCGTCAAGTACTGACCTTTTCCGAAAGAGGCCGTTTGGATATTGACAATGGGAAGGGAAATAATTATACTACGCCTGTTTTTTGTTATACAGGTGATGGGGATCTGTTGCAATTCGTAGATTTCTTCCGGTGGTGTTGCGAAAGAGACCAGGCTGATTTTTTTGACAATGTTGGGTGAATGGAAAACCATCGGGAGAATCGATGGTTTTTTTATCCCCTTTGCTTCCGCATCAATCCCGTCCCGAAGTTTGGGGCTGAAGATACTGTTACTGGATCGCATCTGATATCGGAAGATCTTTCCTCCTCAACTTCGGAAAGAATCGAAGCCGATTTCCGCCGATTGATTGGGGGTAACAAAGGAGGTGATTCTCCACTATGCAAGAGATTAGAACTGGTATCATCGGCGTGGGTAACTGTGCCAGTTCCCTTGTGCAGGGGCGCTTCTATTACGATGACCGCGATGCAGACATTCCGGGCCTGATCACCAAGGAATTCGGCGGCTATCGGGCCTGCGATATTCAATTTGTCGCCGCCTTCGACGTGGACGAGAGAAAGGTTAGCCGCGACCTATCGGAGGCAATCTTTGCCGAGCCAAACTGCACGGCCGTCTTTCAGAAGGCCATTCCCTTCTTGGATTGCCCCGTTGAGATGGGGTATGTGATCGACAGCATCCCAGTGCATAACGATCAATTCCCAGAATCGGCCCGTTTTAAGCCCAGGGCGAATATATACTCCAGCAAGTCAGAGGCAAGGCGCGCTATTGTCCGAAGTCTTCGGGGAAAGCGCGCCGACGTGGTAGTCAATTATCTTCCCGTAGGAAGCGAGGAGAATACCCTTTTCTATGCAGATTGTTGTCTTGAGGCTGGATGTGCCCTTGTAAATGCCATGCCGGTATTCGTGTCAAAGATCTACGGAGATCGCTTCAAAAAGGCCGGGCTTCCCGTCCTCGGCGATGACGTAAAGTCCCAGGTGGGCGCCACCATTATCCACAGGGTGCTGACCAGGCTTTTCGAGGACAGGGGACAGCCCCTAAAGCGGTCTTATCAGCTCAACGTGGGGGGAAATACCGATTTCCTCAACATGTTGGACCGTATGCGCCTGAAGAGCAAAAGGATTAGCAAGACCCAATCGGTCCTCAGCCAGATGCGGAGGGAGGAATTCGATCCGCAAAACCTCTACATTGGCCCTAGCGATTACGTCCCCTGGTTGAAGGACAATAAGCTCTGCTTTCTGAGGATCGAGGCGGAGCAATTCGGTGGCGTGCCGATGAATATCGAGGTCCGGCTCTCGGTGGAGGATTCGCCAAACTCCGCGGGGGTAATCGTGGATGCAGTGCGGGCGGCCAAGGTGGCATTGGATCGAGGGCTTTCCGGCCCCATCATCGAGGCCAGTGCTTATCTCTTTAAGTCACCGGTCCAGCAGTTCGAGGATTCCGAAGCCCGGGAGATGCTGAGGCGTTTCGCAGAACCGGTTGGGATCGCCGAAGGCGTTGCCGAGCTCCGCGTGACCCCGGGGGAATCCTCCTCCATTTGAGGTTAATATTCGCGCGGTACATGGTATTTTAATGGAGAAAGGGCTCTACAGGGAGGACCCTTAACGAGGACGAGAAAACCGGCTAGCCATTTGGCCGTGCCGCCAAATTGCGGGTCTCTATGCCAAGAAGCGGTGAGACAAAAAAGAGGCGAAAAGAGAACCTCAAAAAAATGCTCCTGGGTAAACAGAAGGAGCTCGAGAAGAGGATAGCCCAAGAGATCGGGGAAAAAGTCGCGGAAGACATCAAGGCCAAATTTGGACCTACGCTGGACGAGGGTGATCTCTCCTCAGCCGAGGAATTTCGCGACGTGGATTTCGGGATCTTGACTATGTATTCCGAAACCTTGAAGGATATCCGGCAGGCCTTGGACAAGTTGGAAAAAGATATCTATGGGTACTGCGAGGAATGTGGACAGGAAATCGACCCCCGGCGTCTTGAGGTGATGCCCTTTACGCGATACTGCATCGCCTGTCAACGGGAACATGAGAAGTATAGAGTTTCCGATCAAAGAAGGGATTGGCTGGAGCACAGGGCTCGAATAGAACGATCCCGCCAAGATGAGGAGGAAGATACTTCCTAAACCCGTTCAGTAGTGAATCTTGACTAAAAAGAGCCCTTTGGCAGGAGCGGCCATTCCGGCCTTGCGCCTGTCCCGGGCTTCCAGAATGGCGCCAAATTCGGACGGCGTTAACTTCCGCCTTCCCACATCAACGAGGGTTCCCACAATATTTCGTACCATTTGCTTCAAAAACGCGTTGGCCTCGATCCGTATAACGACGAAACCGCTCCTTCGGCCCACCTGTATCCCGTAGATCTCCCGTGCAGTGGTTTTGTGCATCGAACCAGCTGAACAGAATGAGGAAAAATCGTGACGACCTACCAGCTTCATGGCGGCTTCCCTCATCCTTGCCAAATCCAATTTTCCCGGAATGAACCATGAGAAATGCCGATAAAAGGAAGAATGCACCTCCCCGTTTAGGATCCTATACTCGTAAAGCTTTCGCTTCGCGCTAAATCGCGCATGGAAGCCTTCATCGACTTCCTCACAGTCTTTAACTCGAATATCCTCAGGGAGAAGGCCATTGAGGGCCCTTAGAAATGAACGAGCATCAAGGGAACTGCTGGTCTTGAAATTGGCCACCTGTCCCAGGGCATGAACACCGCTATCAGTTCGGCTCGATGCAATCAATTTTACCCGTTCTCCCGTAATCTGCGCGAGCTTCGTCTCTATGACCCCCTGAACAGTCCTTGCATTGGGCTGAACTTGCCAGCCGTGATACGCGGTTCCGTCGTATTCGATGGTCAGTTTGATGCTTCTCATCCCCTGCCTATTAGGACCGAAGACGGCGGACGACAGACCATGAAAACCAGACCGCTGACCGACGACGGAAGACCGCGGAACGGAAAGACCGGACCGATGACGGTCAACAGAGGTCATGTCCGTGCTCGTGAAGCGTGTCCGTGATCATTACGACCGAAGACCGCCGACGGCTGACCGCCTTAGAGGATCGTGTTCGTGTTTCGGACCCCATCACTTGTCATTTGAACTTAATTTGAAATGTGGATTTTAACATTTGAACTTTCCATTTTTAGCCAATAAAACCAATCAAACTAATACAACCAACCAACTCATTGTCATTTGTTATTTGACATTTCGCCTTCCGCCTCTAACCTCAAACCTCTTTGCCTTTCCCTGACCACATGACTGCAGCACGGCAGCACCATTATGATGACTTTCCAAATAACCTCAGGGGCCATCCCTTCCGTACATCAATGGCTTGTTCCGGACAGAACTCGGAACAACAGAAGCACCGGATGCATTTGGAATAGTCGACATCGATTCTCTCATTCACCTTGGCCAGAGCTCCCGGCGGGCAACCCTTTACGCATATTTCGCAGAGCTTGCACAGATCCCTCCTGACATAAGGCTTCGCCGTTAGCCAGTTTCGCAACAACCATCTCAATGGCCCCGGAAGGCCCCATTGAGGCTCCATGCTCCTTGGAAGACGAAAACCCCTCACCTGCACCTCGTCGAGTTCCTCGCCCACGATCTCGATATCCTTTAGCTGACTTACTCCCAACCCCAAGCCTGATCCGATTCGGTTGGTCAGGACGTCTCGGGGAGAGAGGCCCATGGCCCGGCAGATGGTCGAATCGACGGCAATCCCGTCCGAGCCTGCGAAGATCAACCCGATTTTCCGCGGATTACCGGCATTGGGACCCTCCCCTTCCATACCCACCACTGCGTCGACCACATTCAGCCCTGGTCTGATAATCCCATAGAGCTCCACGAGCATTTGGGCGAAATAGTGCCGGTTAACCCCTGCCCTCAAATGCCACTGGATTTTCTTCGTCCCCGGAATACACCCGAATACGTTTTTCACCGATAAGGTCATGGTGGTCATACCATGGGTTTTTAACTTGGGGAGATTGATCACAAGATCTGAGTCCATAACGGCCCTGGCCACCTCCGTCTTCGTGAAGATCCCTTGATGGGCCCCTCGTACCTCCACCGCATCCCCAAAGTCCACCAACCTGCAATTCATCTCCCGAGCGACATCGTAAATTCCAGCTTTGGATGCCACCTTCACGAGACTCCCTATTGAGGGGCTATCTCCCACCATGGGGATACCCCCGGCATCCCGCACCAGTTGAATGACGGCTTTCACCACGGTGGGATGGGTCGTCACGGCCTTTTCCGGAGCCCTTGCCACGAGGAGGTTGGGCTTGAGCAGAACCCTATCCCCTCGCTTGATGAAGGCATCCATCCCTCCCAGGAGATCAACGGCTCCCCTCACCGCCGGCAGCACCGATTGATCCGAATAATCCAGACATCTCACGATGGAAACCTTGGCTTTAGCCATCCCGTTTTCCTTCATTCCAATCTGATGGACCCGTCCCTGAAAACGGGTACCAACAAGGAAATATTGGTTTGAACGCAGAAACTCAGGTCCTCCTCAAATCCCAATCGTACCAAGCTACGGCCGTGCTCAGATATCCTTGCCATCCCGAGAAGGTCGCCATTGAACGACCTATAGAGGATGGATGCAGCCCGGGCGCCATCCGTTAAGTCAACTCCCCGTCTCTCCAAGAGATCAATCATCATTCCCGCACATACCACATCTTCCAGGGAAAATTTCCCCCTCTTGCCCGCCGCCACCATCACCGGATCGGCTCTTAAGGTCATACATCGTTGGGCTACGGCGTGGGCGTTGGTGAAGGCGCCCACGAGGACGTGTTGGCTAGCTGCTACCATGTGGAAGGCCTTGGTGCCATCGGTTGTCGTCAAGATGAGCCTTTTCCCCCAAACGACATCCCGGGCATACTCTCGCGGGGAATTACCCAGATCGAACCCTTTCACCTTCCGTCCGCCCCGTTCTCCCCCGATCAACGTGTCCTCCCTGGGAAATTTTTCCGCCAGATTGAAGGTCCCATTCACGGTCACAACGGGGATCACCTCGGCACATCCATTGGATAGGGCTTCAACGATGGTGGTCGATGCCCTCAACGCATCGATGACTACGAAGGCCTTTCCCTCGGCCTCCTTGGCCGACACATGCCGAGGAATAAACTGTATGTCCACCCGCATACCGTTCCCCTCCAAGGGAATGGGAACAATATATCCCATTTAACAGGGCTTGGAAACCCTGATCCACCATCAAGGCATCATCTGCCGTTCGACAGGCTTATGGCCCTGAGAAAACCGAAGGGCGGCGTTGCCTTCGATCGTTCCTCCTTGCGGCGTATTCCTCCATACGCCTCAGTCGTCGCTCCTCGGCGCCTTGCATCTAATACCTTGCTGGTGATCAGGAATATTCCATAACCTGCTGATTTCAGTTTTGATACCTAAATTAGACGGTGGATTTTGGCCCCCTGAAGGATTAGCATTTTGCGGAGAATTATGGTATGGATTCAGGACGTGCGGGAGGCTAATGACATGGAGGAATTAATCGAGAGGATTGCGGAATTCATAATTGAGTCGAGGCGGCTTGTGGTATTTACGGGGGCAGGTGCAAGCACCGAGTCGGGAATCGCCGATTTCAGAAGCCCGGGAGGGGTCTGGGACAAGTATGACCCCGAGGACTTTTACTTCCAGAGATTTCTGGCCAGCGAGGAGTCCAGGGAGAAATACTGGCAGATGAGTACGGAAATGTATGCATCCCTCAGGGACGCTAAGCCAAACCGTGTTCATATTGCCATTGCGGAATTGGAAAAGCTCGACAAACTGGATTGCGTCATCACCCAGAATATAGATGGGCTTCACCACAAAGCTGGAAATTCCCGGGAAAAGATCATCGAGCTTCATGGAAACGGGCTTTCCGTATCGTGTCTGAGCTGCGGCAAGAAATACGATCGCGATGAGGTCCAGGATAGGATTCGAAAAGGGGTGAAAGTTCCTCGTTGTGACGATTGCGAAGGCTTGCTCAAGCCGGATACCATCTCCTTTGGTCAAGCCATGCCAGTGCGGGAGACCAACGAGGCCTATAAACGATCACTCGGCTCGGATTTATTCGTCGTCGTCGGGTCCTCGCTGGTCGTTCAACCGGCAGCATCTATGCCCATCAATGCAAAGCAGGGGGGAGCCAAACTGGTCATCATAAATCGAGAGCCCACACCCCACGATGGCTATGCCGATGTGGTTCTTAACGGACCTGCCGGCGAGATTATGGAAAGGGTACTGGCAAAAGTAAAGAAGAAAATCGGGACCTAATGGAGATCTCTGGAACACTGGAAAACGAGCCCTGAACGCGAAACACGCTCCACGGACACGGGTCACGAGCACGAAGAACGGACACGGACACGAAACACGAACACGAACAGTGAGCGAAGGGACAAGGGGTTTTCCCACAAGAACATCTTTTGAGTGGCGAAGAGCGAGTTTTTCAGAGCCCTCTGATAGGTTACTTGACGTCTTCGTTATCGGGACGCCCACTCCGCTCAGGAAATGGCGCTCAGGGCCTGGTCGAAATCTCCGATGAGGTCCTGGGCGTCCTCAATGCCCACCGACAGGCGGAGGAGGTTATCCTTTATCCCGGCCTTGACCCTCTCGGATTGTGAGAGCCGTCGGTGGGTCGTCAATGCAGGGGGGCAGATGAGCGATTCGATGCCTCCCAAGCTCACTGCGAGCTGGCATATTTGTAGCCTGCTGAGGAATTTACCCAGGGCATCATTTCCTCCTCCCACCTCGAAGCTCACCATACCGCCGAATCCCTTCATCTGCCTCTTTGCGAGCTCGTGCTGGGGATGGCTCTTCAAACCCGGATAGTAAACCCGGTCAACACGGGGATGGTCCTCGAGGAATTGGGCGACGCGCATCCCGTTTTGGTTGTGAGCCTCCATTCTGA
>JGI24422J19971_10000547_pt1 | contig 21018 bp, 22 predicted proteins | sample DeeMarSWOR152_54_FD_19971 | JGI IMG/M metagenome (IMG submission 19971) | reverse complement strand
GAGCCGTGGTGGGCGACTTTGAGCCCGGTGCTGTTTAGGCTGGCGCGGTGGGTGATAAGCTCAAATTCGGCTTCCCACATTATATCGGCAGTAAGCAGGAAGCTCACCTCGCCCCCGGTTACCCGCAGTACCACGCCGTTATTGTCTACATCGGACTCGGTGTCAGATAGAGGAGTTATCCGGGGATTGAGCACCTCTATTACTACCCCATCGCCTAAATCAATCTCTTGTCCGGCTTGAGCTATGGTGTATTTAATATCCTTTTCATCAACTAAATCGAGCCACTCTTTATATATAGACGAGTCATAATCCAAATCGGGGTAGAGCACCTGTTTCACCTGGTATCTGTTTAGGACCTCGACCAGACCGGTAACGTGGTCGGCGCTGGGGTGGGTTAATACTACCAGCTCAATAGTCCTGTCCCAGAAGGGCATTTTTTGGCTCAGTTCCAGGGTTATCGCCTGCGGGCTGGGACCACCGTCAATCAGGACTTGCTGATTTCCTTTATGAATAAGAATGGCGTCTCCCTGGCCGACGTCAAGGAAGCTTATATGAAGATTGTTGTCGGGCATAGTGGCCGCCGCCACCGATACCAGAATAGCCGCCGACAGCAGGGACGGGATAACCCACTTCCTGGGTAATTTAGCGACAAGGTCGGTCACTTTATTTATCCCTGACTGGGCTAAGGTCAGGGATTTGGTGATTAAGGTGCTGGCTTGCCGGCGACTGGTAAGCCCGAGGGCTAAACCCAGCGTCAAATAATAAGCCCAGACTATACCAGGGTTGAGGTAAGTTACCTCTAAGAATGATGCTGGAAAAGCCGCCAGAGCTTTAACCACCACCAGCAGGTAGGACAGTAAAAGCCAGGCTAGCCAGCCTATAACCTGGGCTACGGGTAGGGCAATAAGCCCCAGGCCACTGGCTAAAGCTCCGGTGATAATAATGCCCGGCAGCGCGGGCAGGGTAAGGAAGGTGGCTGGCGGGCCAACAAATGAAATAATGCCGAAGTAGTAGGCAACCAGCGGCCATACGCCTATAATGGCCCCCAGGGCTACGCTGAAGCTGTCGGTAGTAAAATTGGCTATGGGTATCGCCGGCCTATCTTCGCCCAGGGTAGCCTTGACTGCTCTCCTGCCTATAGCCTGGAAACGGGGGGCAAGGAAGATTAGACCAGCCATAGCCATAAAGCTCATCTGGAAGGAAGCACTCCACAGGATGTGGGGACTGATGCCCACCATTATCGCCGCCGCCAGGACAAGGCAGGTAATGGCACTACGCTGTCGGCCTAAAAGCTCAGCGGTTAAAAACAGGCTGGCCATAATCGCCCCGCGAACTACCGGCGGGTGCATACCGGTGATGGCGGCATAGAGCCAGATTATGCCCAGTGCCAGCCAGATGTAAAGGTAGTGCCTCCGGCCAAAGAGCCATATGCCGGCGCTAATCAGGATGCCAGCCAGGATGCTGAGGTGGAGCCCTGAGATAGCTAATAGGTGGGCGGTGCCGGTGCGGGCGAAGTCGGCGTTGACTGACGATGGAATATTGCCCCGAATGCCTAAAACAATACCCTGGGCTAGTGATGCCTGTGGCTCGGGCAGGACTTTAGCCAGACTTTGATACAGGTGGTTTCTTAGTGAGTAGACCATCTCTAGCGGCTTAAAGCCCTTCCCCCTCTCCACTATTTCTATTTCGGGGTAGGTCATAGTGGAGTAAATCCCCTGGTGGGCAAGATAGCCTCTATAATCAAAGTCATTAAGCTCGGCAGGTGTCTCCAGTCTCCCGCTTACCACGAGCACGTCGCCATACTTATAGGTGGAGTATCGGGGCACGAATAATAGGGCAGTTCCCGATACCTCGTGCCAGTCTTCGTCCAATTTTATGGCTGTGGCTGATAGGTTGAGGTGGGTAGTTTTATCTCTAACCTCGGGGTCGTCATTGATCATCCCCTTGATGTCTACGGTTTCCTGGTCGTTGTAGAACTGAAGGCAATTCTCATTAACCGTGGGCTGGCTTGACTGAAAGCGGAAGGCGCCGCTAAAGAGGACAACCAGGCACAGACTGATTAAGATTATTACTTTCCGGTGGTGACGGAAGAAGAAAATCAGGGGGAGGGGGATAAGACCAGTGAAGATGAGGGCTAAAGGTAGGCTAAATTTTGCCCCCAACAGGATACCAGCCACCCAGGCACAGCTTAGGTAGATAAGTGGCACTACCCTCCATCCTTGGGTATTAGTCGGCTACAGTAACCCGGTCTTTAATCTGTTGGTAGGTAGCAGTTCCGATGCCTTCTACCTTAATTAGCTCATTAGTATTGGGGAAGGGTCCGTTTTGGCAACGATAGTCTACAATGCGTTGGGCCAGGGTCTCACCAATTCCAGGCAGCGCCTCCAGCAGCCAGACTTCGGCTCGATTAAGGTTGATTTTTTGTGGCTCCTCCTCTTCTCCTGCTTCGGCAACTTTGCCTGCGTCAGAAATATAAAGTTTAAGCCCGCTGAGGTCGGCACTGGTGCTGGTGCCTCCAGCCGCTTGGATAAGAGCCGCTATGCTATCCCCAGCCTTTAAGGGGTAGAAGCCGGGGTTATTGACAGCACCACCGATGTAAATCTGGTCTGGTTGCTCCTGACCGGGGGGTTTAGAGGCGGAAATCTCAATCGGCTGGCTACCGCTATATCGTGACCAGGCGGCTATACCGCCCACAGTAATTGCCGCTACCAGGAGAATAATAAGTAGTGTCCAGTACTTGCTAAACCCGCTTGTTGTCATCGGAAGCCTCCTGTGATGTTAGCCCTAATGTTAGATGCTTAGTTTAGAGAATTGTTTATCAAGAGAGGTTTAAGTACCTCTCAGGACAGCTCTTAGTTCTTCTTCCGACTCAGGAGTAATAACCGCTATTACCCGGTCTCCGTCGCGAAGAACAGTATCCGATGTGGGCACACGGGGTTTGCGTTCCTTGGGAATAATTAGCGCCAGTCTGCTTCCCGGTGGTAGCGAGAGCTCCTTTACTGGTTTACCTATCGTGGTGGCGTCGGGTGGGATTTTTACTTCTACAATCTCCAGCCCCTGGTCTCTAATGGTTAATAAATGGGTCAGGGGGTGCGTTGGCACCTCCTCTTTTATGTTTTCCAGGATAATGTTAGTGCTGCTTACGGTGACATCAATGCCTAGTTTCTTGAAAATAGTTTCATTTTGCGGGTTTCTCACCCGGGCTATAGTTCGGGGGACATTAAATTTATGTTTGGCTACCTGGCAGGCAACCAGATTATCTTCGTCGTCACCGGTTACGGCAATCAGCATATCAGCCCGGGCAGTGCCTATGTCAGCCAGAGTAGCTGCCTCGCAACCATCACCGCGAATACAAACAGTGCCTAGTTCATCGTTGATAACCTGGCAGAAGGTGGGGTTCTTTTCCACGATAAGTACTTCGTGACCTTCGTCGAGCAGGGCTTTGGTTAGATAGTAACCTAACCTGCCGCCACCAACAACTATGATGTACATATTTCCCCCCTCAGCTCTCTAGCCTTTCTCTTAACATCTGGGCAAATATTGTGGTTGGGCTAAAGGCTTCTACTCCTAAGGTGCTGTATAATTCCTGGCGTAACGGGTCATAAATCCGGCAGACTACCCTGGGCACATTGAAAATATGCTTGGCGATTTGAGACGCCATAACATTACGGTTGTCCCCCTGGGTTAGGGCGACGAAGGCGTCGGCTTCCTCTATGCCTGCCTTTTTAAGCAAATCTTCATTGAGGCCGTTGCCAACCAGAGCTGTGCCACTGAAGGTAGGTGGTAGCCTTCGGAAACTGTAGACATCGGTATCCAGGATAGTAACTGAATGCCCATCAGTATCTAGCAGTCCAGCTAGTTGAGCTCCTACTCGTCCGCAACCCATAATAACTACTTTCATACGGCAGACTCATCAGTGTATTGATGATATAGTATAACACGACAGGGGGCATTTTTAAGCACATAAGGCACCACTTCACCCAGGCTGAACTCGCCAAAGCGCCGCTTATAGACAACACCTATCAAGATTAGGTCAACCTCTCGTTCTACTGCTTCATCGACAATAGCCGGCCCTACTTCTCGGGCTTGAAGCACGTCGGTATCTATCCTGTAGTTTTCCTGTTCGGCTACAGTCTCAATATGGCTTAGAATATCCTCGGCTTTCTGAATTTCGGCTTCAATCTCGGCATCTAGCGGCAGGTCGCGTGTCATAGTAATGATATAAATGGCACGGACTTCGCTCTTATCCTGCCTGGCCAGCCTACAGGCAAGCTTAATCGCCTCTTCATCGGCTTGGCTACCAATTACCGGCACCAGAATCTTGCTAAACTCCATTACTTTCTATTTCCGTTGGTTATTGAGTAACCGATATTATACTCTTCTTTCAAGAGGTCAACAACACTCTTCCTCTATTAGTTAGCGCCACTTCCAAAACGAAGGGGCGAAGAGGGCAAATATAGTTAAAAGCTCAAGGCGGCCAGCCAGCATGCATACGATGAGCACCACCTTGCCCAGAGGAGGAATAAAGAGATAGTTTGCCGCTGGTCCGACTAAACCTAAGCCAGGGCCGACAGTTCCCATAGTGGCGGCAACAGAAGATAAGGCGCTTATCTGGTCTAGCCCCACCGCACACATTAATAGAAAACCGACAATAAGGGTGATAAGGTATAGAATAGTCATGCCAATAATTCTGGAAATAATTCCCTCTGACAACACATTACCGCCAACCTTTATTGGTATCACCGCCCTGGGGTTAAAGGCGAGTGAGATTCGGCGGTAGGCATACTTAAACAATACCAGAAGCCGGGTAACCTTTATCGCTCCGGCGGTTGAACCGGCTGAACCTCCAATCACCATCAAGATAAGTAAAACCGTCTTTGAGAACGCTGGCCAGAGGTTAAAATCGGTAGTGCTAAAGCCAGTTGTGGTCATAATAGACACAGTTTGAAAGCCGCCATATCTGAAGGCGTTACCAATAGATAGCCCCATACTAGTCATTAGGTTTAAGGCAACCAAAATAGACGCCCCGGTAAGGAGACCAATATAGAGCCGAAATTCGGGGTTACTGAAGAGGCGTTTAGGTTGGCGCTTCCAGAAGAGAAAGTAATACAGCCCAAAATTGACCGCAGCCATTATCATGAAGGCAATGACGATACATTCAACCACTACACTGTTGTAAGCACCGATGTTCAGACTCTTGGCGGTAAAGCCCCCGGTAGCCATAGTGCTGAAGGTAACGGTGAGTGCATCAAATATAGATATCCCTCCTGCCTGCCACAGCAAGAGAAGCTCCAGACCCGAGAAAGCAAGATATACCAGCCATAGTGACCTTGCCGTATCTCGGATACGGGCGGTTAGCCTTTCGGCTTGAGGTCCGGGCATCTCGGCTTCGACCAGGTGGGCAGCTCCCATGCCAAACATGGGGAATAAAGCGACAAACAGGGTTATTATCCCCATCCCCCCCAGCCACTGGGTGAGAGAACGCCACAGAAGGATACTCTGGGGCTGGCTTTCGATGGCGGTGAGCGCTGAAGCTCCGGTGGCGGTAAAGCCTGACATAGTCTCAAAATAGGCATCAAGGTAGCCAGTGAAGGTTCCGGCCAGTTCATAGGGTAAAGCGCCAAAGACTGAGGCTAGTACCCAGGCCCCGGCGACGAGCATTATGGCTTCCCGTCGGCTAAATCTTACCTCACCGCCCGGGGTAAAGCGCCAAAGTAGCAAGCCTGAACCTGCGGTGATACCTATTGAGATGGCAAAGGCTGAGGAAACAGGCTCATGATAATAAAGGCTCCAACCCAGGGGAAAGAGCATAGAAAATCCGAGACCCGTTATCAACAGCCCTAGGTAATGGAGAACAAACTTTATTCTCATTATTCACTTGTTACATGAAAAGCTTTTCCACAGCCGGGGTAACTGAAAGCGGGGATATTATAATAACATGGTCGCCCGGTTGTACTATGTGGTCATCTGACGGAATAATGACGGTGCTGTTGTGAACAATAGCCCCGGCTATTGCTCCCCGGGGTAAGCCTATCTCGGCAATCTTGCGGTGGGCAAGATGTGCCGTGGGGCTAGCCACAAATTCGATAGCTTGTATCTGTCTGCCCCCGAGCAGGGCTACCGAAACCGCCCCACCATGGAGGACAAAGCGAGCAATTTTACGGGCGGTAAGCAGGGGGAGTGACGCCGCGACATCAACTCCGACTGCCTCAGCTAGCGGAATATTTGCTGGCCTGGTAATTAGTACTAAATTTCTGGATACCCCCAGATGCTTAGCTAATAGTCCGGAGAGGATATTAAGTTCGTCACTCTCGGTAGTAGCCACAAAGGCATCGGCTAAGGGCACTCCCTGCTCAGTAAGAAAATCACGGTCAGTGCCATCGCCTTGTACTACTGCCGTTTGTTCCAGCCTGGCGGCGATTTCCTGGCACCGATTTATATTCTTCTCAATGACTTTAACTGAAACCTCGTGCTCTTGTAGGCCTTCGGCGACCACCACCCCGACACGGCCTCCGCCGAGGATGACCACACTCTTGGCCGGGCGTTGTGGCTGGGCAAACATCTCGCCTAATTCATCCATAAACTCCCGGGAGGCAATGAGGTAAACGTGGTCGTCTTGTTTTATGAGTTCATCGGTACTGGGCGTTATAAGTCCTCCAGCCCGGAGAATAGTGGCAATGACGCATGGTTTCGGAAAACTAATCTCCCTTAGAGGTTTATCCACCATTGTCCCCTTTTCCACCCTGAACTCCCTTATCTGGACCATACCATCGGCGAAGTTCTCCACCGGCGTAGGGTAATAGCTGGACAGGATGCTTATTATTTCCTTGGCGGCTTCAATCTCAGGGTTGATGAAAAGGTCTACGCCAAAGGTTTTGGGTCTAACTACCTTCCGCGGGGCAGTCGGCGACTTAGCCGCACCGATAAAGTACCCCGAATATTCAGGGTTGCGGACTCGGGCCACCGTCATGCTTGCCCCTAGCTCCTTGGCGATAAAGCAGGTTATCATATTGGTCTCATCGCTGTCGGTGACAGCAATAATTAGATTGGCACGAGGCGCTTCAGCCTCTCTCAGCACTTTAGGTGTGGCCGCGTTGCCCAGGATGGTGGCAACGTCAAGCTGGCTGCGGACGTTGTCTAGTGCCTCCTCAGATTGTTCCACTACCGCTACCTCATGTTTCTCTTCGGCTAGCAAGGAGGCTATGTGGAAACCTACTACCCCAGCGCCGGCTACGATGATATACATTTACCTCATTCCCAGCTATTTATCAGCCCTGCCCTTAAACAACTTTGAAATATTTTGAGAAAGGGCATGAAGTATTCCCCGAGGCTTTCTCCGCCTCCGTAGTACCCTGTCGCCCGGCCGAATGGTGGGTACTTCCTCAACAAGCTCTTTTTTCATCATCGCTTTGCTCAGTAAATGTCATTATAATGGCACCAATTTAAGAGATGGTCAAGTTTATTTATTGCCGTAATTCAGGGATTTTACTCGCCTGCCTGTCAGCTGTCAATAGCTTATATAGGCTTGACAATTATAAATGCCTCGTCTAAACTCACAATGTAACGAAGTTGTATATTAAACTCTCTTTATCGCCTAATTTCAAGCTACCAGTGGCAGGGATGACTTTTAGCTGGCGAAGGAGGATTAGCCGTGCCTAGATTTCCCTTTATTCCCAGGGAGGAAAGTTTTTTTGGACTTTTTGAGCAGAGTGCCCAGAATATGGTGAAAGCGGCTCAAGGGCTAAAAGATATGGTGGATTGCGGTAAAAATATCGAGGCGAGAGTTGGTGAAATAACCGAGATTGAGCACCAGGGTGATACTATTACCCATCAGATTATAGCCCAGGCAAATCGTACCTTCGTCACCCCCTTTGACAGGGAGGATATAGCTCTACTGGCTCATACCATGGATGATGTGACCGACTTTATTCATGCCGCGGCTGATGCTATGCTCATCTATAAAGTAGAATGCTCTACCCCGAGGGCTAAGGAGCTAGCCGATATCATTGTCCAGGCCGCGGCTGAGGTAGAAAGGGCGATGCCTCAGTTGCGACGCCCGGCTGAATTGAAGCATGTTCTCCAGCGATGCGTGGAGATTAACCGGTTAGAGAATATGGCGGACAGGGTGTTCCGCTCAGCAATGGGCGAGCTTTTTAACGATTCTACAGATTTTGCTCACATTATCAAGTGGCGCGAGATTTATGAACATATGGAGTCGGCGACCGATAGGTGTGAGGATGTGGCTAATGTCCTTGAAGGGGTAGCCCTTAAGCATGCCTGATTTCCCCCCCTTGCTTATCTTAATTATTGCTCTAGCCATCGGTTTTGGTGTGGTTAATGGTTTCAATGATGCTGCCAATTCCGTGGCGGCTTCCATTGGCTCTCGTGCCCTTTCCCCCCGAAACGCCATAATACTGGCTGCCTGTTCTAATTTTGTTGGTGCTGCCACCGGTACCGCAGTTGCCCGGACCATTGGCAAAGGGATTTTAGTCCCGGAGGCGATATCCTATCTGACGGTGATTGCTGGCTTAGCGGCAATTATTGTCTGGGGCAGTATCGCTACCTACTATGGCTTGCCGGTAAGCATAACTCATGGCTTTATTGCCGGGCTGGCGGCGGCCGGAGCCGCCGTGGCTGGCACTGGAGCGGTGATATGGGGTGTCATGCAGCGGATTCTGGCGTCAGTGGCTATTGCTCCTGCCCTGGGCTTTGCCGGCGGCTTTGGCCTGATGATTTTGCTATTGTGGGTGTTCCGGCGAAGTGCTCCCGATAGAATGCGAGTTATTTTTAGCCGTCTGCAATGGCTGACTACNGCCTTTCTGGCTTATAGCCATGGCCTGAATGATGGTCAGATGCCCATCGGTGTCATCACTATGGCGCTGGTAGTTTATACCGGGCAGGCTAATCTGTGGGACAACATTCCGTGGTGGGTAATAATTGTATCGGCGGCAGCTATTAGCTCAGGCATAGCTATTGGCGGCTGGCGAGTTATCAAGACAGTGGGGATGAGGGTTACGGCTCTGGAACCGATTCACGGCTTTACGGCTAATGTCTCAGCGGCGGCAGTTATTTGGGGCGCTTCGCGCCTCGGCATCCCGATAAGCACTACCCACTGCGCCAGTTCGGCTATCATGGGGGTCGGGGCTACCAAACGACTTTCGGCAGTGCGGTGGGGGGTGGCGCGTCGGATTGTCCTCGCCTGGGTTTTGACCTTCCCTATCTGTGGTGGGCTGGGTTATTTATTTGCCCGGCTATTACGCCCGCTATTCTAAGTAAATCTATAGAGCAATCTGCCGCGGGCTTACCCGACACTTTTCGGCAGTAATAATCGCCTTAATCTCCGATACTGCCAGGTCNATTTCACCTCGCNTGTTGACTACTATATAGTCAAACAGCGGTAGTTGTTTTATTTCTTCCTCAGCGGTTTTTATCCGTAAGGCTAAGTCAAAAGGTGATTCAGTATGGCGCCGCTTGACCCTGGTCATAAGTTCTGCCATTGACGGGGGTACCACAAAGATGAACACCGCTTCAGGCAGGATTTTTTTGATGGTGGCTGCCCCTTGGGTGTCAACCTTTACTATTACGTCCTGCCCCCTATCCAGGGCTTGTTTGACCGGCTGTTTGGGTACGCCATACCAGTTGCCGTAGACCTTTGCCCACTCTAATAACTCATTATTTTTAATCATCTCCTGGAACTTTCTCTCCGGGACAAAGTGATAGTCTACCTTATCTCTCTCTCTAGCTCGCTGGGCTCGTGTGGTTACCGTGATGATACGTTTAACCGGGGAGCCTGACTCCTTAATCCTGATTAAAAGGGCATCTTTACCTGCCCCTGAGGGGCCGGAGAGGACGACGAGAAGCGGCTTGGTCGGTAAGCTGAACGGTGGCTGGCTCTCACGGCTCGGCTTTTTCATCGCTTTGCTCGAACCTTAGCCCTGAGCCTCCCCGGCTTACCTGTAACCGTCCAGCAATAGTTTCCGGGGCAAGGGCAGCCAGAATGATGTGGCCGCTATCGGTGATGATAACGGCTTTCGTCCTTCTGCCATTGGTCATGTCAATGAGCAGTCCTTTGTTTCTCCCGTCTTGGATAGTGCGTTTGATAGGGGCTGAGTTGGGGGAAACTATAGCAATAACCCTATTCATGGCTAATATATTACCGAAACCGATGTGAACTGGCTCTATACTCATTATCACCACCTCATAAATTAGTTTAGTTAATAGATTGGGCTTTTATATAATCTTGCCGTGCTTACTATCTTATACCTTAATCGGCAATTACGCAATACTTAATAACTTGAATGATACACTATTTTGATGGTAAATTCTTGGGGAGGACTAAGGTAATGTATGAAATATTACTAAAGCAGGACTTAGTGCCCAATATTCATCTGTTAAAGATTGCCGCCCCTAATGTGGCCAGGAAGGCTCAACCCGGGCAGTTTGTTGTCATCAGGATTGATGAGAGGGGTGAGCGTATTCCATTAACCATTGCCGATTGGGACAGGGAAGAGGACAGCGTTATCATCGTCTTTATGGAAGTGGGAACAACCACCCACCGGCTGTCCTTGTTGGGCGCCGGCGATTCTATTGCTAATTTTATCGGCCCGCTGGGTTTACCGACTCACATTGAGAAATTTGGTACTGTAATTTGTGTGGCTGGAGGTTTTGCTGTTGCCACCATAGTGCCTATCGCCAGGGCGTTAAAAATGAAGGGCAACAAGGTTATTTCCATTATGGGAGCACGGAGCCAGAACCTGCTCTTTTGGGAGGATGAACTGGGTAGTGTCAGCGACCAATTAATAGTTACTACCGATGATGGCTCCTACGCTCGTAAAGGGGTGGTAACCGAGCCACTCAAGGAGCTGCTGGAAAGTGGCGAGAAGATTGACCGGGTAATTGCTATTGGCCCGAGTATTATGATGAAATTTTGCGCTAAAACCACCGAGCCTTTCGGGGTTAAAACCATTGTCAGCCTGAATCCGATAATGGTTGATGGCACCGGTATGTGTGGTTGTTGTCGGGTATCAGTGGGCGGGGTGACCAAGTTTGTCTGTGTTGACGGTCCTGATTTTGACGGTCATCAGGTAGACTGGGATTTGCTCTTTGCCCGTCAGCGTATCTACCTTGATGAAGAAAAACTTTCTTTGGAGCGATGGCAGAGTCAAAGCGGCATTCATCCTTGATTAGGCGCCCGGAGATTAGTATATGGCTAAACTTGACTTGAATCGTGTATCTATGCCCCGGCAAGCCCCCGGGTTACGGGCGAGAAACTTTAATGAGGTCGCTTTGGGCTATAGCTTGGAGCAGGCTCAAGCCGAAGCCAGCCGCTGTATCCAGTGCCCCAGGCACCCCTGCATTGATGGCTGCCCGGTAGAGATAGATATCCCCGGCTTTATCAAGGCGATTCGCGATGGCGATATGCCCGAAGCGGTAAGGATACTTAAGGACAAGAACAGCCTGCCCGGTATCTGCGGACGGGTCTGCCCTCAAGAGACGCAGTGTGAAGCTACCTGCGTTCTGGCTAAGAAAGAGGCGCCTATTGCCATCGGTCGTCTGGAGCGGTATGTGGCTGACTGGGAGCGGGCTAATATGCCATCGCTAAATTCACCAGTAATAAAGGCTACGCCCACCGGTAAACGGGTGGCTGTGGTCGGCTCGGGACCGGCCGGACTGACCGCCGCCGCTGATTTGGCCAAGCTGGGGCATAGTGTTACCATCTTTGAGGCACTGCATGTGGCTGGCGGAGTATTGATGTACGGCATCCCTGAGTTCAGGTTACCCAAGGCTATTGTCCAGGCTGAGGTTGATTATGTTGCCTCTTTAGGGGTGAAGATTGAACTGGACACGGTGGTGGGTAAGACCATGAGTGTTGATGATTTGCTGAATAGTGGTTACCAGGCGGTCTTCCTGGGACCGGGGGCGGGGGCGCCAATGTTTTTGAGTATCCCTGGTGAGAACCTTAATGGTATCTATTCGGCCAATGAGTTCTTGACCCGGGTCAATCTGATGAAGGCGTATCGGTTTCCCGAGTATGATACGCCGGTGAAGATTGGGCAGAGGGTTGGTGTGGTTGGCGGCGGTAATGTGGCTATGGACGCCGCCAGGTGCGCCCTCAGGCTTGGGGCTGAGGAGGTCTATATTATCTATCGGCGTTCTGAGGTGGAGATGCCGGCTCGTCGTGAGGAAGTGGAGAATGCCAGGGAGGAGGGCATCCAGTTTAAGCTGCTGACCAATCCCAAGCGATTTATCGGCAATGACCAGAACTGGGTAGTTGGTGTGGAGTGCTATGAGATGGAGCTTGGTGAGCCTGATGCCAGTGGCCGGCGTCGCCCGATTGCCATTCCCGGCTCTGAGTTCATTATTAAGGTTGATATGGCAGTAGCCGCTCTGGGTACCAGACCTAATCCCATTATTCCGTCAACCACTGACGGTCTGGAAACCAGCCGGTGGGGCACAATTATTGCCGATGAGGTTATCGGTAAAACAACCAAGACCGCAGTTTGGGCTGGTGGTGATATTGTTACCGGTGCCGCTACCGTTATTAGCGCCATGGGTGCCGGTAAGCGCGCCGCCGCCTCCATAGATGAGTATCTCAGAAGATAGCTCGAATAGATTATCTATTAGTGAGCCACGAGGGGTGAGAGCCCCTTTTTGTTTTGCTGGGGTCAAGCACTAGGGAGTTAGGCGGGGTTAAGAATGGGAAGCCAATGCGTTTACACGGTGGGGTTGGGGGGATTATAATAGCAGGCTACAGGAGCCAACTGGCAAAAAGCCGAACTCTTTCGGTTGCCATCATAAATCTTTGGTGTTTAGTTGATGGATAGGGGACCTGGAAATCCCGGGAGACCGACGAGAAGGGTATTTCGCATACCCCGGGCTAGGTCGTGGCGAGTCCAGCTTCCGGGAATACCCGAGCACAAGACCGCCACCTCACTATCTCTCAGGTTAATCTATGGTTTCCTGGGTTTGATAACATTAGGCGCTATTTTACTCATGCTGCCGATATCGAATGCCGCCGGGCAGTCTACCTCTCCGGTCAACGCTTTCTTTACGGCTACGTCGGCAGTATGTGTTACCGGTCTGGTGGTGGTCGATACTGGAAGCTACTGGAGCTCCTTTGGGCAGGGGGTGGTCCTGGCTCTCATCCAGATAGGTGGCTTTGGTTTTATGACCAGCGCCACCCTTTTGCTGCTGGCTTTTAGACGCCGGATTGGGCTTCAAGAGAGGCTGCTTATCGGGGAGTCTATGGGGGTGGCGCGGTTGGGGGGGTTAGTCAGAATAGTCAGGCGAATGGCAATTTTCACCCTGCTGGCCGAAGGTATCGGCGCCGCAATTTTCTTTATTCGTTTTTCCGCCCAAAGCCCGTTACGGGAGGCTGTCTGGAAATCAGCCTTTCACTCTATTTCAGCATTTAATAATGCCGGCTTTGATATTTTTGGTAACTTCCAGAGCCTGACCAATTATCGGGGAGATTTCCTGGTGGTGCTGGTGACGGCGGCGCTCATTGTTCTCGGTGGTATTAGCTTTATGGTAATAGCCGATNTGTTCCGGACTCGNAGTCTAACCAGGCTGTCGCTCGACAGCAAGCTGGTCCTAACCACCACTGTGTCGCTGTTAATAGCCGGGGCGGTGGTGGTGTTCCTTGCCGAGTCCAGCCAGCCGGCTACCCTCGGTGCTCTGGCATTACCCCAAAAAGCGCTGGGCGCCTTCTTTCAGTCGGTGACGGCCAGGACTGCCGGTTTCTCGGTAGTTCATGTTGGCAGCTTAACCCCCTACGCCCTTTTTTTCACCATGTTTCTTATGTTTGTCGGCGGAGCCGCAGGCTCGACGGCAGGGGGAATAAAGGTTAACACTTTTAGTATGCTGGCGGCTACAATATGGAGTACAATTAGAGGCAGGGAGCACGCCGGGGCATTTGGTCGAGAATTCAGTGTCCAGCAGTTGCACCGGGCGATGTCGGTGATGATGCTAGCTATCGGGCTGGTGGCTTTATCAGCCTTCCTGCTCTCGGTGTATGAAGACGTCAGTTTTATCAGACTCCTTTTTGAGACGGTTTCTGCGTTTGGCACGGTCGGTTTATCCACCGGTATAACTCCTTATTTGTCGACAGCCGGGCGGGTGATAATTAGCGTCACTGTATTTATCGGGCGACTGGGCCCCCTGACTTTGGCATTAACTCTTCTGCAACGCCAGCGCCCAAGTACATATCGTTACCCTGAAGAAATGGTCAGGATTGGATAGGAGGTGAATAATGAAAAAACAGATTGTAGTTATTGGTCTGGGGCAGTTTGGAGTGAGCTTGGCGGCTACCCTGGCGGATATCGGCCATGATGTGCTCGCCTTGGATAGGAGTGAGAAGGAGGTCCAGAGCGTGGCGTCGCAGGTAACCCATGCTGTTCAGGCCGATGCCACCAGTGAGGCGGTACTTAAGGAGCTCGGGGTCGGCAACTTCGACATAGGTGTAGTCGGGATAGGGGCAAGGATTGAGAACAGCATATTAACCACTATTTTGTTAAAGAAACTCGGTGTCCCTTATGTGATAGCCAGGGCTGATAGTGAGCTACACGGGAGCGTCCTGGAAAAGGTTGGCGCCGATAGAGTCGTTTACCCCGAGAGCGAGATGGGAGTCAGAGTAGCCCAGGGAGTAACATTGTCCGACGTCTCGGACTATATGTCACTAACCCGGGTATATGGGATTGCTAAATTGACGGCACCGCCATATTTTGTCGGAACGAAGTTATCTGAGCTTGGATGTGGCCCCAAGGGTAAATGGGAAGTAGCCGTGTTTCTCATCCTGCGTGGCAATGAGGTCATATTCTCTCCACGTCAGGGGGAGGTGGTTCAGGCTAATGATGTCCTGGTGATTGCCGGAAGTCATGACAATCTGGAGAAGTTGTTGATTGAGACCAGGAAGCGCAAGGCGGAGGGAAAGTAATAATAAGCTTTCTCGGGCAGTGTGGTTACCGGTGCCGCCTCTATAGACTGGTGTCTTAGGACAATATAGCGTGAGTAAGGAGGTTACGACTATGGAAAGCCAATTAGAACTTGACCAGGAGCGTGTAGAGTTACTCGATAGACTTAAGCAGTTGTTACCCGACTTAATGGATGCCGAATGGAGTGTTCGAGGTTTTGCCTATAAACAGGGAGCACTAAGTACAAAAGTCAAACGGTTAATAGCCCTGGCAATAGCCCTCCGGGCGGGATGCACTAACTGTATTCTGGCTCAAACCAGGCACGCGTTAAATGCTGGCGCTACGAAAGATGAACTTTTGGAAACCATATCAGTAGAAGTGGTTATGAGTGGCACAACCGGCGTTGCTGAATCGCTAAGGGTAATCAAGTTATTAGATGAACTAGGCAAGCTGTAACTACCCCCGCCCCCATAGATGAGCATCTGAGGGGATAGCATCGATAGTTTATCCCGCAGATTATTTATTGGGGGCATCTGAGAGGGGCGAATACGGGTCCCCACAAAAACGAAGTTTTTGTGGGGTAAAAAGCCCTTCTTTTTAATATCTCCCTCTTCTTATAATAATTAGGTAACCCTATCCCCTTTATCCCCTTCCCCTTAGCAAGGGGAAGGGGAGGTAATAGAAAGAGGGGGCTGGTGCCCCCTCTTATAATTTTCTTCCCTCTCTTTCTTGAGGAAGAAAAAGACCGGAGGAGAGTCTAAGAGGGGCGAAGCCCCTCTTTTTAATATCCCCCTCTCTGAGAGATACTTTAACCTAACAGGGTGTTTAAGAGGGGCGTTAGCCCCTCTTATATATCTAATTCCCCCTCCCTTGTAAGGGAGGGGGATAAAGGGGGTAGGTTGCTAAGGAAATATAAAGGGGGGTGAGGTAGATAAACGAGGTTATTTATCAATCTATTTTTCCCACCCACCCGCCCATAGGAGCTTGACTATTAAATAACCTCATAAATCCCCCTCTTTTTGAGGGAGAAAAAGGCCGGAGGAGAGTTAAAGAGAGGCGAAGCCCCCCTTTTTGAAGGAGAAAAAGGCCGGAGGAGAGTTAAAGAGAGGCGAAGCCTCTCTTTTTTAAATATTTCCCCCTTCCCCTTATTAAGGGGAAGGGGGATAAAGGGGGATGGGGTCACCAGATAAATAATATCTATTCCTTTTAGCCCAAAATTCTAGTAGAATAGGTTTAAGATGAAAGAGGGTTCGACCCCTATCCGGCAACAGTACCTCAGGATAAAGCGAAAGTATCCCCAGGCTATCGTCCTCTTCCGCCTGGGTGATTTCTACGAGACCTTTGACGAAGATGCTAAGCTTGCCTCCCGGGAGCTGGATATTGTCCTGACCTCCAGGGAGATGGGCAAAGGGTATCGGGTGCCTATGGCTGGCATCCCCTATCATGCCCTGGATAACTATCTGGCCCGACTTATCAATAGGGGTTATAAGGTGGCTATCTGTGAGCAGGTGACCAAGCCGGGTGAGACCAGGGGCTTAGTCCAGCGTGAAGTTATCCGCCTGGTAACGCCGGGCACGGTAATTGAGCCCAGCCTCCTTGATAGCCGGAAAAATAACTATCTGGTCAGCCTGGTCCTGGGGGACGAGGCGGTGGGCATAGCCTGCGTTGATATCACCACCAGCGAATTTGCCGTTACTCAGGTGGCGCTGGAGCGGGCTAATGCCGAACTGGAGCGGCTCAAACCCTCAGAGATTATTACGGCTAACAGTGCCGAGTTATCCGATTTTTTTTTTTTTGGTTTGAGCTTGAGGTCGCCCGCCAGACCGTGCTTGACCATTTTGGGGTGGCTACCCTTGATGGCTACGGCTGTGCTCAACTGCCCCTGGCGATAAGGGCGGCGGGGGCTATTGTTCACTATATTGAGGAAACGCAGAAAGGGGTCCTGGGACAGCTAACCCGACTTTCTACCTACGCCACTGATTCATTTATGGCGCTGGATGTGAACACCCAGAAAAACCTGGAGCTATTCCACAGCACTCGCCTGGGAACAGTTGAGGGCTCATTACTGTCGGTTGTTGACCTGACCAGGACAGCTATGGGGGGCAGGTTATTAAAACGGTGGCTGGGCCAGCCCCTGATTGATGTCGCCGAACTGACCAAGCGGCAGGATGCCATTGTCTGGTTCGGTGATAATACCCTGGCTCGTAACCAGGCGGTTTCCCTGCTCGGTGATGCCGCTGACCTTGAGCGGTTAATTAACCGGGTCAGGGGTAATGTTGCCACCCCTCGCGAGCTAATAAGCCTCAAACACAGCCTGGAGGTTATTCCCAAGCTTAGAGAGGTAATTGAGACTGATAACAACAGCCGTGCCATTGCCTGGCTCAGGGACGAACTCAAGCCCCGCCAGGATGTGGTTGATTTGATTTCGGGGGCAATAGAGGAACCGCCCTCGTCGGCTTTGGGCGAGGGTGGTGTCATCAGGCAGGGCTTTTCCGAGGAGCTGGATAGCCTTCGCCTGGCCGCCAGGAATGCCAAGCAATATCTGGCTAATCTGGAGCGCCAGGAGCGGGAAAAGACCGGGATTAAATCGCTGAAGGTGGGCTTTAATAAGGTCTTTGGCTACTATATTGAGGTATCTAAACCCAACCTCGGTCAGGTGCCTCAGGACTATATTAGAAAGCAGACCCTGGTCGGTGGTGAGCGCTTCTTTACCCCCGAGCTCAAGGAGTATGAGTCGCTGATTTTGAATGCCCGGGACAGGATTAGCGAGCTTGAGTCGGATATCTTTCACCGGCTGTGCCGACAGGTAGCCACTGCCAGCGAGCGCATTTTAGCCGTCGCCAGTGCCCTGGCTAATATAGATGTCTTCTCCAGCCTGGCTGAGGTAGCCGTGCGCTATGGCTACGTCCGACCCAGGCTGACCACCGATAATGAAATAATTATTACTCAGGGACGCCACCCGGTAGTGGAGAGGAGCTTGATTGACACCAGCTTTGTGCCTAATGATGTCTACCTGTCTAATGATGATGCCCAGCTTGTTGTTCTCACCGGTCCTAATATGTCAGGCAAATCAACCTACTTGCGGCAGGTAGCCTTAATTGTCCTTCTCGCCCAGATAGGCAGCTTTGTCCCCGCCGATTCGGCTACTATTGGCGTGGTCGACCGCATTTTTACCCGAATTGGTGCCAGGGAAGACCTGACTGCCGGGCAATCTACCTTTATGGTGGAGATGGTGGAGACAGCCAATATCTTGAATAACGCTACCCCCCGCTCATTAATCATCCTTGATGAGATTGGGCGGGGTACCAGCACCTATGATGGGCTGTCTATCGCCCGGGCTGTTGCCGAGTATATCCACAACTATTCCGGGCTGGGCGCCAAGACCCTGTTTGCCACCCATTATCATGAGCTGGTAGAGCTGGCCAGTTTTCTGCCCCGGGTGAAAAACTTTAATGTTGCCGTGGCTGAGGAGGGGGGCAAGGTTATCTTCTTATACAAGATTGTACCCGGTGGGGTTGATAAGAGCTACGGTATCCATGTGGCTCAGCTAGCCGGCCTGCCGAAATCGGTGGTGCACCGTGCCCGGGAGGTGTTGGACGAGCTGGAGGGAGATAGTAGCCGGAAGGCAGGCAAAAGCCGCGGGCGGAAGAAAGAGGCAGTCCAGCAGTTATCATTCCTGGAGCAAAAATCGCCGGTGGTGGACGAGCTGGAGAAGCTGGATATTAATTCCTTGACCCCGTTAGAGGCGCTGACCAAGCTCTACGAACTGCAAAAGAAGGCTAAGGAGAAGTAGGCAAGGGTTATGGTGCCATTAAAAGGAGGCGACAATGATAGAGACTAGACAATATCGTCTGGCGCAAAGAATGACCGTGGCGGGACGGGTAATTGGCTTGGGTGCCGTGGGCTTCGTCCTGACCCTCCATATTGGTTGGGTTAGCGCCGAATTTCTGGCTCAAGGTTGGGCGGCAGTCACCAGAGAAGTCATTATAATAGGGGCGATTACCATAGTTGCCCTGGTGGGCTGTATTGTGTCCTGGGGGAAACTGCGAGCGGCTGGCATACTGCTGGTGGTAAGTGCTGTTTTGTGCGCCACCAATATACCGCCGGTTCAACCTCTTATTCCATATGATGTCCGTGATTGGCTGATAGTAGGTCTGCCCCGTCTGGTGGCCGGGGTGCTGTTCCTTAACGCCTGGCGGCGGACACGGGAACTTTAAATGGAGGTAAGACAATGAAAGTGGAACTAATGAGACTGGCAGGGCGGATAATCGCCCTTATTATCACAGTATTCGGCGGAGTCATGTTGATTGGTGAAGCTGTCGGGGATTATCTTGAGGGAGGCTGGGCAGCGATTGCCCCCCCAACCCCCGCCGACGCCGGGCTGCTGTTGGTCATCATTGGCGTCGTTGCCCTGGTAGGCTGCATTCTGTCCTGGTGGCGGGAGCGAGCGGCCGGCATAGTGCTAATTGCGGTGTCGGCGGCACTGGGTGCCCACATTGGTGTCTTTGCTGCCCGAGGTCACATGCTTGCCTGGTCAATGCTGGGCTTACCCTATCTCGTTGCCGGCATCCTCCTCCTCAACTCCTGGCGCCTCTCCCAGGAACTCGCCTAGCTGGGAAAATGCACAAGCTCTTAACTCAACCGCTCAATAGGGACATTAACGGTGCCCAAAACCGATTGGCAGTTACGGCAGATGAGAACCAAAACACCAACCTTTGGTAAGTCAAATCTGACGGCAACGGGCATCATTTGTGTGTCGAACATAATAATCTCTTCGTGACAATATGGACACTTTGGTTCTGGTAAAGCCATCTTAGCTCCTTTCGGTGGGATTATAGCACATAGGGGGAGGGAGTAGGGGAGAGGATACCTTACGATGTTCAGCAACCTAGTCAAAAATGGTACAAACTGGGCACTTCCAGTTTGACCCAGCAGGGCGGCTTGGGTGAATTTCATTGTCCAGCTTTTCGCTACCGCCAAAGTCGTGATAGTTATGACACTCCTTTTCAAAAGCAGCCTTCGGAGAAGTTGCGTAGCTATATTTGAAATGTTTGTATTTGCTAGGTAGCCTTGCTTTAAGTTCTAGGTTGACATTCCCGTCTGACCGCCCAACATAGTGAACGGCAAAGGTATCGTTTGAGTACTCTAAGGCATAATTGCCCGGTGATGTTATTATGACAACCCTGTCAATCTCTGAAGAAGTGAAGATATATGGACCCTCCATCCCTAAACTAGCCATGATTTACCTCCTTTCTGTTTAAGTTATCTCCCCACTAATTTATCAAGTATCTTATTAATTCCCCAGTACGGACTGATAAATATGAGTGGTTCATACACATTCTCGAAGTGGTCTATGTCTTCTTCGGGACAGAGACCACAATAAATATCATTCAGGTCGAATTCCAAGTTGCCTGCAATTCTCCATTCCCTTTCCCAATGCCAATCGTTCCATTCCTCGCATATGGTCACTAATGCTAGTAGTTTACATATTTTCTCAGATATTTGCTCTTCTCCTTCGGCGCAAAGCGGTATATAAAGTGAGTCGTATAGTGGTCTGGCAATCTCTTTAGTTACGTAGAATACTGGGTTACCCCCCTTTTCCCTAATATACTTTTTCTCAAAAACTAAGCCATAGGGCTTTGGTTCAAAATTCCTTCCAATTACTTTGTTTAGAAGCACGTCTATTTGGTCAAGGGGTGTCTCAGTAAAGCAGACAACCTTAAATTTGTTTTGTAGGGAGCTACTTCTGGATTCTAAATTTGGACCAAAGTAGCAGTATTTATAGTTAACTGCTAGTAACGTTTTGTCATCAAGTATTTGCTCTAGAACTTCTTTTGCCGGCATGAATATGTTAACAGCTTCATCTGTATAATCCTTAGTAAGATGGACTAAGAATGGTGAGTAATCGCGTTTCTTGTCCAGAAATTCCTCTGTAGATAGTTCCTCATCCATGTGTTATTCTCTGTCTATAATTCATAATTGGTCTGAAAGATAATTTAGGCTTCATAATTATTATACCACTACTGGCGAGTCTGTCATAAAACTAATACCTCAAGGGGGTCAAAGGGGGTGAGGTCACAATAATATATTAAAAACTGAGCGGGTT
>JGI24422J19971_10000543_pt1 | contig 21092 bp, 19 predicted proteins | sample DeeMarSWOR152_54_FD_19971 | JGI IMG/M metagenome (IMG submission 19971) | reverse complement strand
CCTTGGGCTCCCTGGACGAGTCGGTTCCATTGTGCCGGGCCCGGCCCATAGGGTGTCTTTTGCGCCCCACCGGCGGCCCACTGCTCCTCGATTGTCCCCGGCCCCGCGGCTTGACCGGTGCGGAACACTTCGCCGTTGCCAAAGACCACCTCAATGCAGGCCAGCGGGTCAGAGATATCCCATTGATACTTGGGCATGACCACGGGCTCCCTTTCCAGCATACTGCCGACAACGGTCTTTGACTTCCGCGGCACTAAAGGCATATTGAGCCTGAGCCCCTCTTTTTCTACGGCTGGTATCAGTTCCCCAAAGGTTACCCCGGGCTCGACCATGGCCACGCGGTGAAACCGGTCAACCCGGATAACCTTTTTCATTTTAGTTAGATCTACGATAACGGCCCCTCCGGCGCCGGGAACGGTATCACCCCGAAAATGGGGTCCCCCCGAACTCACTGGCACCAGCGGCGTTTGAGTCTTATTGGCCAGCTTGACCAGCTTGGCTATGTCGTCGCTGTTTCGGGGTTTGACCACGTAGTCGGGCTTTATCGTATTAACAAAGCTCATATCGGCGGAGTAGGCTTCCAGCACCGCCGGCTTCTGGCTCACGTTGCCGGCGCCGACTATCTTAGCCAGCCTCTCTGCTTTAATCATTTGCACCTCCTCTTTAGCTTGTGCTCTGATTTAAGGCTAATCGTCATAGGGCTCGGGGGGTGGCGGGGGGAATATGTTTATCCGGTAGCGGCTGTAGGGCAGGTAGTTGGTGGCCGGTTTGTCGGGCGTGTTATCCGGCAGCCCGGCGATGCTGCCCGTAATCGGTTCCTCCACCCAGTTCGAGTCGAGGGGGTACATGTAGACGATGCGGTAGGCGAGCCGGAAGAATTTCCACTCGCCGTCTTCCTTGACATAGTCCATATCGTACTTGCCCAGGCAAGACATACAGTCCAGTTTGCCCTTGCGCAAACCGCTGACGCTGCCGTGCGAGAACCATATCCCACGGGCTTTGGTCCCGGCCTTGTTTATCTCTATGATGGGGTTGCAGGTCATGTGTATCGCCAGCCAGCCCGGCGCGGCTTTGTAGCGCTCTTCGCTCAAAACCGTGTTCCAGAAGCGCTTGACCCCTTTCATGCCCTCGTAGATGCCAGCGTCCTCGATATCCATGGAGATACCGGGCGTCTTCTGGGCGAAGAGGGAGGGGATTTCCGAGTTGCGGAGCATGAAGTAGAGGTGGGCATAGCGGGACTGGAGTTTCCAGATTTCGAGGTAATCCTTGGTCTTGGCTAGTTCGGCGACCTGTTTTTTAAGTTGGGCGACTTCGGCTTTAAGCTCTTGTGTCATTTTGCCTCCTCTCGATTTGATGGGAATGAGGGTGGGGAACTACCAAGTGCTTATTATTTACTCTAATCACCCGAATGTCAATAACTGGTTATAGAATGCGTTGACAAAGTCGGCTTTAAAAACTATTATAGCCACAGCCCGGTCCCGTTTTATCGTTATATTTTGTCGTTATTGTCAAAGGCAAATAGAAGGAGGATTCAAAATGGCCGAGACCAAGTATGGTAAGTACATCATCAGAGAACCCTTAGAAAAAGGAATGGCGCCGATGCTGCACATATGCGCTGAAGAAGGTTGTCATGGTGCCAAGTTTCCCAACTTTCCGGTTGAAGTCCAACTACTTTGCATCACCGAACCGCTCGCATTTCCTCATCCGCCCCACGCCCACGACGCCGACGAAATCTTTTTCATCTTTGGCAGTAACCCCCAGAACTACTACGATTTCGACGCCGAAATCGAGATATCTTTTGGCGAGGAAGGCGAGAAACATATGGTTGACTCCACATCAATTGTCTACATGCCTAAGGGGTTAGTACACGGTCCGATTGCCATCAAGAAAGTGAATAAACCCTTTCAATGGATGCATGTTCTCTTTACTCCTAAATACGACATGTCAAAAGGTGATGTTTCACAGCATCCTAAGCACCCTCGTGAGCAATATTCGCCCGAAGAGATAAAGAAGTTGAAAGGGCGCTAGTCCTCGTATTCCTTTCTCAGCTCTTCAACCGTCCTCTGGAACTGCTTCTTTTTCTCCTCCTCGCTTAAGCGGTGCAGCGGCGGCACCCACTCCATATCCTTGAGGTTCTCGATGAGCATGGGCAGCGAGTCGAAGGGGAGTGATAGCAGTATTAAGCCCTCGGGGAGAACCTTGCGCGCTTTCATGCCGAAACCGAGGCCGGTGACGGAGTAGTTCAGCTCGCCGCTTAAGTATGGATAGGCGTAGAGCCAGGCGCATATCAGCACCGGGGTGCTCTTGGTGGTTATCATCTTGCCGCTGGTGTAGCAATATGCCCGCAGTAAGACCTCGGCCTGGGGTGGGGTGGCGGCAATAATCAATAAATCAGGCTCGAAATTCAGCTTGTCCAGTGGCGAGAAGGCGACGTACCTGACGGTGCCCTTAGCCATCTTGGGTATGTAGTTATAGATGCGGCGGTTGGCGCGGGCTTCTTTATAGATACCGTCCTTGGGGCCGACCTGCCCGCTCTGGAAGATGGGGTCGGGCTCTTCCATGCCCAGCACCACGGGGCCCATGCAGGTGAAGTTATCGCGCTCGGCGTAGAAGGGGGGGCTTTTCTGTGCCTCGCCGAGCATCTCGCAGAAAGCCAGGTCCTTATCCAGCCTCCTGATGCCTTTGGGCTTGTTGAGCAGGAACTTGACGCCTACCGGGGGTATCTCAAAGTGGAACTCTTTGAATATTGAGAAGTCCAGCTTGCTTGGCATATTTATACCTCCTTGTCTTGGCGTGGGCTAACGTTTTAGCCATGGTTCGTCATGTGGCCTTCATCATACCGGGTAGCCAGAGACTTATTTCGGGGAAGGCTATCAATATCGCCAGGAAGATAAAGAGGGCAATGAGGAAGGGCAGCACTCCCCGCAGCAGCTTATCCACCGGTATGTCGAAGGCGGTTCTCATCAAGAACAGCTCCAGCCCCATCGGTGGGGTAATCAACCCTATCTGCATATTGACCACGTAGAGGACGCCGAACCATATCGGGTCGAAGCCCAGGGCGGTAATTACGGGGACAAAGAGGGGCACGGTGAGCAGCATGATGGTTATGGCGTCGATAAAGCAGCCCAGAATCAAAAGCAGAACGTTTATGCTTATAATCACCAACCAGGGGGAGAAATCGGCGGAGGTGACGAAGGTGGTGATGGTCTTGGCCACACCGGAGCTACCGATGACATAGGAGAAGAGCCAGGCACCGACCATCATAAACAGAATCATGCCGTTTATTATCGCCGTTTCGGTTAGCGCCCGTTTCAGGCCCTGCCAGCGCAGACCAAAAACGGTAACGGCTATAATCAATACTACGACGCAGCCGACGCCGGCGGCTTCGGTAGGGGAGGCAATTCCCATATAAATAGTGCCCAGAATAGAGAGCATCACCACCACTATGGGCCAGACTCTCTTCAGTGACGAGAACCTCTGCCCCCAGCTGACGGGGCCCAGGGCGGGGCCGAGCGCTGGCCGGCGCCAGCAGATTATGATGGCTACCGCCGCCAGCATACAGGCCAGGAGCAGGCCGGGTATCATCCCCGCGATAAAGAGGTGACCTATAGACGTCTCGGAGAGTACGCCGTAGATGATCATGCCGGCGCTGGGAGGGATTAAGGGGCCAAGGACACCTCCGCAGCAGAGCCCACCCATAGCCAGCCCCTTGTCATAACCGTATCTTTTAAATTCAGGCTCGGCAACTTTGCCCACGGCCAGGATAGTGGCGGTGCTGGTACCTATGGCGGCGGCCATGGCGGCCTCACCCCAGATGCTGGTAACAATTAAGCCACCAGGAACGCGGGAAAGCCAGCTACGGGCGGCATAATAGATGTCTTCACCAATCTTGGTTTCGGCGATGAGGCAGGCGATAAGAACGAAGAGGGGCAGCGGCGTCCAGTTTATATTATAAAGGGTACTGAATGTGGTCCATCCCACTTTTTCGAGGTGGGGAACGCCGAAGGCGAAAAGAGAAACAACTATGGCAGTAAATCCCAGGGCGTAGATGACGGGCATGCCCATCAGCATCAAAAATAGCATGCCCAGCACGCATACTAACGCCGCTGTGGTAAAGTCCATAGCTACCTCATTTCGTTAAACTGTTGTTGGGCCGATACCAAGTCGTTTTGCTTCTATTCCGTCTGTGTCGAGGCTTTGGCACCCTTCAGCATATTGATGCCTCGACAGAACTTGCTTAAGAGGACGAGGCAGAGAAGGGTATAGCCGAGGGGTATAACGAATTTAATGGGGGCCAACGGCAGTGCCCACGACGTTTTGCTGACCTGGCCAATCTCAAGCGCGTACAAGGCATTGCCCACGCTCTTCCAGGTGAGTACGATGCAGAAAATAAGTGCCATGAGTGGGAAAATAGTATTAAGGAGGATAAGTTTCACGCGTGGTGGAAAACGGGAGGCAAGCATGTCGTTTCTGACATGCCGGTCCAGCCTCTCCACGCCGGCTACAGCCAGAACGCCACAGAACAAGAGGAACATGGTGCTAAGCTCGTAGGCAGCGGGGTCGGGGTTATGGAAAACGTACCGCTTGACCACACCGTAGCTTTCGACCCATGCCATCAGCAGTATCAGAATCCCGCTCAACAACATGAGGAGATGGCTGATACGGCCAATCCAGTGATCCAGCTTCCGTATCACTCTCATCAACACTTTATATTACTCCCGCTCGAGTTAGCGCTTTTAGCTACCAGTTAAACCGCCACGACCTTAGAGCCGCGGGCATGCCGTTAATTACCCTGCTGCTAGCGAGGATATTGCTCGTTGGCCTCCTCGGCAATCTCCATCACGTCCTCGCCAAAATCACCCAGTGTAGCCAGCATTGAGTCAATAACTGGACTAGCCGCGTCCTTCCACCTGTCTATCTCAGCCTGGGGCACGAAATAAATTTCTACCCCGAGAGATTCTAGGTTGGCGAAATCCGATTCCCACTCTGACTTACACAGGGCATCGATGGCATCCGACGCGATCTGTGCTTCCTCAAGCAATATATCCTGGATGTCGCCGGGAAGGTCATTCCACACGTCCAGGTTGATGGAAAATCCGTGTATGGCCGCGACCATATAGCACGACGCTAGATAGGGAGAAACTTCGGGTAATCCGAAGATGGCCCCGGCGGCCGGCGCTGTTATCACCGCTTCGACGGTTCCCTTCTCCAGTGCCCCATAGGCTTCTGTATAATCAAGAAACACGGCAGAACCGCCAAACGCTTCTACCAGGGCCGAAGTCGTGGGGGAGATTGACTGCACCAGCAGACCGTCCCAGTCCTCCAGAGTATGGACCGGCTCGACGGAGAAGAGTTCTACGGCGGTATAGTTATGGAGACATAGCAGCTTCTGGTTGAACTGGTCTTCTAATACATCAGCGTATAGCTCCTGTAACTCCGGCATGGCCGCGATGTGGGCTTCAATGTTATTGAACAAAAACGGTATTTCATTCGCCCCTAACCTCGCGTCATCAGCGGAGTGGGCGCTGGGGGTTATGGCCCCCATTTCGGCAGCTCCTGTCCTCACCCCGTCAAGCAGCTCCGGAAATGAGAGCATTTGTTCGGCGGGGTAATACTCGATGGTATAGTCAGGGCCGCAGCGGGCGTTAAAGGCGTCAGCGAACGCCTGTTCTGGCTCAGCGTACTGGAACAGGGCGGCGCTGGCCATCTTTAAGACCACCGGCTCGGCGGGACCCTCGTCCTCACAGGCGGTGAAAAGGCCGCCCGACATCACGACGAGAGCTAGGGCCACGAGCAAAATTATTGCTTTTTTCATGATTGGGTTTTTACCTCCTTGATGGATTCCAAATAACCGTTTTTTCGTTTCACCTTGCCTTAATTGACCACCCCCTTTGACTGGAAAATGTCCCAGTAGTATTTGTATTCGGGTATACGATCCCCACAGGGGAATACCGTAGTCGTTCCTCTTGAGGGCATAACTAATGGGTTAATAATGATGTTGGGGTGGGTTAATAAAGGCTCTTGTCGGCGGGAGCGGTTTGCGGTAAACCGGGAAGAATCTGGTGTCGGCGGTTCGCTGAATTGATAATAACCTGGGATATAAGTCACTGCGCTAATACCCCGTTGGTTGCAGAATCGAGAATTTCGGCGGTGCTAAATGAGGGCCGGGTTGTGGGTGTGGGGAAGGTTGCGGTCGGCTGATGGGTTGTAGCCGAGGCCGGGTTGCTGTGGAGAGAGCGTATTTCGTTGTTAAGCACATAGCCATTATATCACATCGTGTCAACTTTAATTGGTTGCTAGAGGCACATTAAAGATCCGATAGAACAGGATGGCTGATTAAGAGCTATGGCGGTGAAAACTAGCCAAACGGAGGCTTCCCTATTCCTTCGCTTATTTCTTTTAATAAGAGACTGGCGCCTATTGAGGTCATGGCATTACGGCACTTTTGAAACCGGATTTTTAGACGTAGCGTCCGCAGCCGAAGCCTTCGCCCAGTTTGCACCACGTGCAGCTGCCCGGTGTCTCGTCCATAAGCTGTGATTCGCATTTTCGGCAGAGGTATTCCTCCCCGGGCTTCATGGGGCCGTCGCAGGGAGGAATGGTCATGGGACAAATCTGGACGCAGTTACCGCATTGCTTACAGAAGTCGGGTTGGATGCCGAAGGGGTATTCCACGTGGCGGTCCTTGCCCCGTCCGACAAAGCCGATGGCTCGCGCCTGCCAGACCTCGGTGCAAACCCGCACGCAGCGCCCGCATAGAACGCAGTCCTCGTTCCGGAACGGATAGCGTACCTCGGTGACCCCGCAGCGCAGGGCGATGTCCTGAATGGCGCGGGAGTTGGGAGCCTGAGCCACCAGTAGCTCGGCGAGGTTGCGGCGCAGTTTCCGAATCTTGTCGGTGTTAGTCAGAATCACCATGCCCTCTTCCACGTTCAGGGTGCAGGAGGTGGTGACCTCGGAACGGCCGTTGACCACGTGTTCGACGATGCATAGGCGGCAGGCGCCGATATCGGACAGATAGGGGACATGGCACAGGTGAGGAATGCAGATGCCGTATTCAACCGCGGTGTCGAGGACGCTGGTCCCTTTGACGGCGTGAATGATAGCCCCGTCTATGCTAACGTTGACATATTGCAACATCTGGCAAACCTCGCTTCCTTAAGTCACTTGAATGGCATCAAATTTGCACTCGCTACGGCAGATGCCGCATTTCTGACAGAGCTGGTCATCAATAACATGCACCTGTTTTTTCTCACCGGTGATTGCCCCGTGGGCGCAACCTCGTATACAGACACCGCAGCCGTTGCACTTTTCCGGGTCGATCCAGTATGTGATCAGGGCCTTGCACACCCCTGCCGGGCATTTCTTTTCCTTGATATGCGCTTCATATTCGGGGCGGAAATAGCGCAGGGTGGAAAGTACCGGATTGGGCGCGGTCTTACCCAGCCCGCACAGGGCGGTCTGGGAAACAGTGTCGGCCAGCTCCTCCAGTAGGTCAAGCTGCTCCATTCTGCCGCGGCCTTCGGTTATATCGGTGATTATTTCCAGCATGCGGTCAATGCCGACCCGGCAGGGCAGGCACTTGCCGCAAGACTCGTCTTGAAGGAATTCCAGAAAATACTTGGCCACGTCCACCATACAGGTTTCCTCATCCATCACCACCATACCACCCGAACCGACCATAGAGCCGGCTTCGGCGAGCACGTCAAAGTCGACGGCTAGGTCGAACTTGTCCAGGGGAAGACAGCCGCCCGACGGCCCGCCGGTCTGGACCGCTTTTATCGGATTACTGTTGGCCGCTCCGCCGCCGATATCAAACACCACCTCACGGATTGAAGTGCCCATAGCCACTTCAACCAGGCCGGTGTTCTTGATGCGGCCGGTTAGAGCCAGGATCTTGGTCCCCTTGCTCCCCTTCGTCCCCTTCGAGTTAAACCATGATGAACCATTCAAGATGATGGAGGGTACGTTGGCCCAGGTTTCGACGTTATTGAGGGTGGTGGGCTGGTGGTAGAGGCCGTCCACCACGGTGTGGACGTCTTTGGGGTGGGGCTCGCCGACTTTGCCTTCTATGGAAGCCATGAGGGCGGTTGATTCTCCGCAGACGAAAGCCCCTCCACCCCGGGCGATGTCCACTTCGAACGAGAAGGGCGAGCCCAGTATGTTGTCGCCGAGGAGCCCGAGTTCGCGGGCTTGTTCGACAGCAATCCGGGAGTGCTTGACGGCGAGCGGGTATTCGTTGCGGACGTAAACGTATCCCTTCCCAGCACCGATTGCCCGAGCACCGATCATCATGCCTTCTAAAACCAGGTGCGGGTTACCTTCGAGCACGCACCGGTCCATATATGCCCCGGGGTCACCCTCGTCCGCGTTGCAGATTACGTATTTTTCATCCCCGGGCGCCCCCAGACACTCATCCCATTTGCGGCCGGTGGGGAAGCCACCGCCACCGCGTCCCCGTAGCCCCGAGGCCTTGATCTCATTTATAATCTCCTCCGGGGCCACGCCGTTAAGCACTCTGGGAAGAGCGGTGTAGCCGCCGGCCACAATGTAATCCTCGATTGAACAGGGATCGACCATGCGGTTCTGGGAGAGGATCCGCCTCTCCTGCGCCTTGTAAAAGGGGATCTCCGCTTCGGTCCGAAATCTCTCGCCCGAAACGGGGTCTTCATAGAGCAGCCGCTCGATCAGCTCGCCTTTCACTACGGTCTGGTAAACTATCTCAAAAGCGTCCTCCGGCGAGACGTGGCAATAAAATGTGTTGCCCGGCTCAATGATAACGACCGGGCCCTGTTCGCAAAAGCCGTGGCAACCGGTAACGCACAGGCGCACGCTATCATCCAGTCCCTGGCTGGACAACTCATTCCTGAACGCATCAATCACGGCCTGGGAATTAGATGTCCGACAACCGGTCCCGCCGCAGACCATCATCGTGGTGGTAATGCTTTGCCGCTGCTCCCGGAGCCGCTCGCGCAGGTGTTCCAGTTCGCGGTAGCTATTAAGCCTGGGCATGGTGAGCATCCTCCGTTTTCTGGTGGCTGATGGTTTCGATAAGTTTGCGGAGCTTGCTGGGCGTCATGTGTTTATGGTAAGACCCGTTTTCGGCAACAATTGGTCCCAGGGCGCAGGCACCCAGGCAGTTGACGTGTTCGATGGAGAAAAGACCGTCGGGGGTTACCTCGCCCGGTTTAATCCCGAGCTGGTCAATGGCATAGTCGAGGAGAAGATCGGAGCCTCGCACGTGGCAGGCAGTGCCGGTGCACATGGTGAGGACATTCTTGCCAGAGGGCTTCAAGCGAAAGGCCTTGTAAAAGGAAGCCACCCGGTAGACTTCTATAAGCGGCACCCCCAGCTCTTGGGACACGGACTTTATGGCTTCTCTGGGAATGTAACCGAAATTTTCCTGAATGTCTTGGAGCACTTCAATCAGTTGATTCGGTTGGCTGCGGCGTCCTTCCAGGATTTGATCGAGAGCTTGGGGCGTCATGTTAACCTCCTTTGGTCGAGAATCCGCTTGATTATTCTTAAAATACCTGATAGGATGAGTGATGTAAATACGGAATAAATGCACTTATAATGCCTATAAAAAATAGGCAGTCAGGGGGAGGAACATAATGAAAAATGAAGAAACTTCTCCATCCCCAACCGACGGTCCACATCTACCTTTTCCCTCTAAAGACCTGGCTCTTTTGTGGCGGATACCGTTTCCCACTGAAATCGAGCCCGAAAAGGTCGAAGCGGCGCTGCGCGAGCGCATTAAGGAATTGAACTGCCTTTACGGGGTTTCTCAATTGGCTGAGCGCCATATTTATTCTCTTGACACTCTTCTGCAGGAGCTGGTGAACTTTTTGCCTTATTCCTGGCAGTATCCGGAGATCACCTGCGCCCGGATACTTTTTAAGGGAAAGACCTACACCAGCGATAGGTTCAAGGTGACCGCTTGGCGGCAGTCGTCGCGGCTTTACATGTATCATGAGGCGGTGGGTGAGTGTGACATTTTCTACCTGGAAGAATGCCCGCCGGCGGACGAGGGCCCTTTTCTGAAAGAGGAGCGTGCTTTGTTGGACGCGGTGGCTGAGCAGATCGGCACCATTGCCACCCGGATATCGGCGGATTTGGAACTGCAGGAGACCAACCGACAGTTGACTCTGGAGCGCAAAGCCTTGCAGGAGTCCAACACCGCTATGCGGATAGTCCTGGCCCGGATTGAGCAAGAGAAACAGGAAATCCAGCAGGATATTAAAACCAACGCTGAAAAAATCCTGATACCGATAGTGCAAGCCCTGGCCTTACAACTACCCCCCACCCAGCTAAAATATGTGGAGATGCTCCAGACTAACCTTGAGGAAATCACGTCACCGTTTATCAGCCATTTGTCGAATTCATACCATTCTCTGACACCGACGGAAATCACCATCTGCAACATGATTCGGAATGGCTTGAGAACCAAGGAGATAGCTCAGATAAGAGGAGTATCCGCCGCCACGATTAACCGTCACCGGGAGCATATACGACGAAAGCTCGAGATAACCAACAGCGACGTAAATCTGGCGACTTTCCTGCAATCAAGTATGTGGGAGGGGAAATAGCCACCGGGGATTTCACGTATCAACTTAGGACTGTGCTATGCCCACGATGACGGCGTTGACAGTTATGTTGAACCTGGCGCCCTCAATGGCCACCGTTTTGGCCAGGGCAATTAGACCTGCCTTGGCCGCGCCGTAGCTGGCCTACCCTGCCCGAGGTTTTTTCGAAGAATCAGGGTGTCAGAACACTAGGTCAACCGACACCCTGATTTTATTGTTTTTGCCACTCAAAATCAATAATGTGACAAGTGGAAAGGTTTACTTATCAGCGGCAAGCCTCTTCTTCAACTCAGCAGCTACTTTTTTGACCTTGACTTTATGGGCCTCCCTGCCTATGGCGTAGGAGTGGGGCACCCAATTCATTTCATCAAGGTTGGCCACGATAGCAGGAAGCTGGTCCCAGGGGATGGAAAGTACTATCATCCCCTCCGGAAACAATCTCCTGGCGGTCGGGCCGAAGGGAAAGCCAGCCACGGTAAAATTTATATCGCCGGTTAAATAAGGATAGATGAACATCCAGGCACAGGCCATCACNGTGGAGCCCCTGGCAGTCCAGACTTTGCCTGCGGAATAGCTGTGCGCCCTCAGTATAATCTCGGCCTGCTTCGCCTCGGCGGTAATGACCAGCACATCCGGCTCGAAAGTGAGCTTATTCAGAGGGGCGAAAGCGACATAGTTGACGGTGCCCTTATCCAATCTGGGAACAATCTGGTAGAGCCTCTTGTTGGCCCGGGCGTCTCTGAATATCTCCAACTCGGGACCGACCATACCGCTCTCAAAAACCGGCTCAGATTCAACCATGCCCAGCAGCAGCGGGCCAACGCAGGTGAAATTGTCGCTGGCGGCGTAAAATACTAGGCCCTGCTGAGCCTCCGCCAGCATCTCACAGAAATCCAGTATCTGGTCCAGCTTTTTGATTCCCTCCGGTTTAGCCGCCAGGAATTTAACCCCCACCGGGGGTATCTCAAAATCAAACGTCTTAAATATAGCCAGCTCCTTCTGAATATTGCTCATTCGTAGTCTCCTTTCAAACCTTTATAAACCTCATTGACGAATGAGAAGTCGACCGTTTTGTCAATTAGCTTGAGGAAGTGATCCTCAGTGATTCCCCGATAATAGATACAGTTACCGTATGAACTGATTCTCTCTTGAGCATGTAATCTCCGTTACCCTTTTTACCCCACTCTTTAAATTATAAACCGAGAGTGGGAGTTGTGATCAAATAGGGTCAGTCCATCCTCAGCCCGGCGGAGCAGTTGATGGTCTGGCCGGTGATATTGGCGGCCTTATCCGAAGCCAGAAACACGGCCAGGTAGCCCACCTCTTCTGGCTTGACCATCCGGCCTAGGGCGGTACGGGCGATCTCGTTGGCCACCGCCTGTTCGTAGCTGATGCCCTGGTTCTGGCTCACCTGCTGCATCGCCCACTCAATTCGCTCGCCCACTACTGGTCCGGGAGAGATGCAGTTTACCCTAATGCCGTATTTTCCCACTTCTAGAGCTAGGCTCTGGGTGAGTCCGATCAGCCCCCACTTAGAGGCGCTGTAGGGGCTTCTGTTGGCGTGCCCCATCCTCCCCGAAACTGAGGATATATTGATGATGTTGCCGCTCCTACGGGGAATCATGTCATTCTTGAGGATATACTTGGTACAGAGCATGGCCCCAGTAAGATTTATCGCCAGCGTCTGTTTCCAGGCTTTCAAATCCATATCGGCCACGCTCAAGGTAGGGCCGCCTATTCCGGCGTTATTGACCAAAACATCCACCCTACCGAACCTCTCCAGGGTTCTATCAACCATGCTGCGCACCTGCTCGGGAACGGACTGGTCGGTGACTACAGCTAGGCATTTGCGGCCCATCGCCTCGATTTCGGCGGCTGTTTCCTTTAAAGCCGTCTCGGTTCTGGCGGCTATCACCACATCGGAGCCCTCCGCAGCAAAGGTCAGGGCGATGCCTTTCCCCAACCCCCTGCCACCGCCGGTGATAACGGCTATCTTGCCTTCCAGTTGCATAACAACCTCCTTTTTGAGACATCTAACAACGCCCCGACAAGCTGATTTAGGTCGCTAATCCCCTCTTCTTTCATGAACCCCTCAATCCTCTCTAAGATTTCCAGCGGGGCGCCGAGGTTGGTGAAGTTGGCCGTGCTCACCTGATGGGGCTGACCGGGATGAACCTCCAGTTCGCCATAAATGGCTATGTAGCGGGGCTTAGTGTATATATCATCTCAAACAGACCTCTACTATACTTCACGGCTCCTTGCTTATCCAGTGCTCTAATTAAGATAGCTAGGGCAGCCATCGGCTAGCCCATAACTATGGTGAGTAGAGCCGAGCCGTCGAGAACATCAGCCACTGCCTCATCAGAATTATTAAAAACCTTGTTTAGCGCCATTCTGGCCTCTTTCTTCATGGGTAAGTGGTCTTCATCGGGCCAGCGGACAGCATCTCGTCAACCTCTCTGTCTGACATGGAGTAACGCAGGAGGAACTCCTCATCGGAGACTTCAGGGCCGATGCCCATTTGCTTTCTAATCTCCTTCACCGTTGGCTGGGCAAGCTCCTTGTTCAGAAATTCCTTGGCTCGAAGCTGGCTGGTTATCTTGTCCAGCACGTCGGGGTCTATTGGCATATTGGGCTCACCAAACCAGCCGGCCACATATTGAAATACGCCATCGGGAACTTGCTTGTAGCGCCCGCCGGACATGATATTCATGGTGGCCTGGGTACCGACAAACTGGGAAAAGGGGGTGACCATAATAGGATAACCCAGTTCCTGACGTACCCTCACCACCTCCTCCAGGACCTCTTCCAGGCGATGCCCCATCTTCACTTCTGCCAGCTGACGTTTCAGGGTAGACAGCATTCCCCCTGGTATCTGGTGCTGGTAGTAATATACGTCATGCTCCACTGGTACCCCTGGCGGGCGGTGCTCCTTTTCGGCAATCAGCTGGAAGTGGGCTGAGTAGGCTTTCAGTGCCTCTTCGTCTGCCTTCACGGCATAACCAAGGTGACGGGCGTTGTGCATAATGCTCAGCGCTGAGGGTAATGAGGAGCCGTAGGCTAGAGGCGGGACAGCCACGTGGAAGGTCTTAATACCAAGCTTCATCGCCTCCAGATAGCATAGGGTGGCCAGTCCGGTGTTGCAGTGGGAGTGAATCTCTAAGGGCAGGCCCTTGATATTCTGTTGAATGGTTGGCACCAGAGTCCGCACCCGGTCGATAGTAAGCAACCCTCCCTGGTCTTTGAGGTATATGAGGTCAACATCGGAAGAGTTGGCTACTTCTCTTGCCTTCTGGGCGTAGAAATCATCGTTATGCACCGGGCTAATGGAATAAGACAGGGCAATCATGACCTCATCGATGCCAGCTTCCTTCGCCATTCGCGCGGTACGGAGGAGGTGGTCTGTCTCGTGGGCAGCGTCCAGTATCCAGACGCGTCTTATGCCGCAGGCCTTTACTGTCTTCAGCACCAGTGCTTGGATAGAGTCTGGCATGCGCTTAAAGCCGATGAAGCGCCGGCCGGTGGTGCCAAAGCTGAGGATGGTGTTGGGCATAGCTTTGGCGCAGAGCCTTATTCTTTCCCAGGGGTTCTCCTTGTGCCAGCGTACCGATACCCCCATACTTACGCTGGCGGCAAAATCGATGGCCCTAAAGCCAACCTTATCCATTACCGGGGCAATAGGGAGTATCATGCCAGCCTTAATACCAGTGGCATCCCATAGACTCTGGTTGCCATCTCGTGTGGTTACGTCAACAAAATATATCTCTTTATTAGCCATGGCTAATCTGCCTTAAGGCAAACTTCTTGGATGGGAGAGACACCTAGTCCTTCTAGCCACTATCCTTTAGCCTCACTACTTCCTCGAAGGCGGTAACGATGGCCTGGGCGAAAACCGGGTCATCGATGTTGGCATCCACCTCTCTTATTTCAATCTCTGCCTTCAACTTCTCTTTAAGCCCATCAACAAAGGCCTGAATGCCTTGGGGGTCATAGAAGTCGCTACCTTCTTTTTCGATGGAGAGCCAGCCTCGCTTGGGGATGAGAAACTTGGTCGGGCCTACTGCCTTGTTAAGCTTCTCAGCGTAGACTCCGGCGATATTCTTTAATTCCTCGACATTCAGCCACACTGTTACCCGTAGCGCATCCATAAAATAGTGTTTGCGTTTCTTGAGCTCAGGAGCCAGTTCTTCGGCGGTAAGTCCGGTACGGGAAATGGTGTCCACCCCGGCTGGGGCTACTACCTGCGGAGTGCCTTTCTCCCCGGCTACCTCTAACCGTCGGGGCCAGGAGATTCGCCCACCGTCGAATTTCTCATTAGTTATGCTAGAGGGCACCAGGTCAATAACGCCGCTGAAGAAGTCTTCCTCGATGAGCTTCTCCATGGCTACCTCTGGCATTCCGCTGGCGTGGAAGCTGATAAGCTCGTATTTTTCTCCTAACATCTCTCTGACATAGCGGGCACAGTTTTCCACATATCCGTAGGTAGACATGGCTACCATCGGCTTTCCTTCCGTGGGGTGGGTAGGGGGAATATCACCCTCCACCATGCCGCAGATGGCCCCGGCCGCTCTGCTCAGCTGGGCTTTGAGCAAGCTATTAAGGCCTCTAGTATCAATCAGGGAAGGCATCAAGGTTATGCCTGTAGGGCCGAAGAGGCGGTCGGCACCGGGCACGGAGGCAGCACTAGAGAGGATAAGCTTGGGAATGCTGTAAGGCATTTCTCTCATAATGCCAGCGGCCATCACCATAGTACTCACACCACCGATGGAAATCATCCCTTCTACATCTCCCGTCTGACAGAGGGCATTCAGTTTAGCTATTGCCCCCTTAATCATCACCTCGCTTCCTTTCGCTCTTTCTTGGTAATCCCGTAACTTTTTTATCTCTGTACCGGCAGCCCGGGCCACTTCGTCAGCAGTAATGTCTGCTTCCAGACCGGGCTCTCCCCTATAGCCGATGTCTACGATGAAAGGCTGGTGCCCCCGCCTCGAGATAAGTTCCTTTAGGTAGCTGTTCTCTTCACCTCTGTTATGCAGGGTACCAATGATGACTATTTTTTTCAAAGCTGCTCCTTCCCCTATATCTAAACTCAATTAGAGAACTTGGTTTCTAGTTTACCAGATGTTACATATCAAGCCCTTCAAACCCCACCCCCTTTGAGATGCGGTCCAACATCAGGTCAACAATCTTGTCAACGGGAGGCTTGGTTTTGGCGATAACCTCGGGCCGGGTCTGCAGTAGGACGATGCTCTCCGGCAGTGGGACGCCCTCTTCTACCACCCACTCCACGTCCTGAGGCTTGCCGAAATGCTCTTCCAGCACCTTGCCCAATCTGCCTATCTCCCTAGCTTCATCATCGCTCAAACAGAACTGGCCGGTCTTCTCCGGAGGCAGCTCCTCCTCAGCCACACCCACCTCTTTGAAGGTTACGTAGCGGCACTTCGGCCCCAGTTTCCTTTCCTTTATCTCCAGGCCTTCCTTGCCCAGGATGTAAACATCCGGGGTGGAATCACCACTAACCACGCTTTCCCCCAACCCCCAGTTGGCCTCGATTATCATCCGTCTAGTATTGCCGGTGTTGGGGTCGGCGGTGAAGATAACCCCGGCCGCCCGGGCATCCACCATCTTAAGCACAGCGACACCAATAGGGTCGCTCACAAGGGACATCTTATTCCGGCTACGAAAAGCCAGGGAACGGGGGTTAAAGGTGCTGGTCCATACCTTCTTGATTTTATCCACCAGGTCCAACTCACCGACGACGTTAAGATAGGTCTCATACTGGCCGGGGTGGCTGGAGGGGCCGGAGGAGCGCGTTGAGACAGGCACCTCGGTGGCACATCTCCGGCAGAGCTCCTTGTAGCATGAGACTATCGCCTTTTCCATCTCCTCGGGTATGGCTTTAGACTGTAAAATCTGTCGTATATCCGCGCTGGACTGGTTGAACTGCGTAATGTCCTCGGGCTTAGCCCTGACCAGGTATTTACGTATTTCCTCAATAGCCCCGGTCATATCCATAAAATCACGATAGGCATCTATGGAGAGGGCAAACCCGGGGGGAACTTTCAGCCCCATCTTGGTCATCTCACCCAGGTTAGCGCACTTCTTGCCCACCAGGTCGTTGTCCTCCCGGTCTAACTCCTCAAACCAGATAACCCAATTCTTTGACAAAGTCCACCTTCCACTAAGGCTTCTCGGCCAGGCTGATAGCGTTCAGAAGTTTTTCCGAGGTTGTCACCCAGCCCAAAAAAGACTGGACGTTGAAAATAGTTGCTTCCTGGGTTTTGCCCGGGCCCAGTTGACTTACCGCGTCAGCTACCAGGATGGGGAAGTACTCCAGAAAAAATGCATGCCTGAGTGTGGACTCAACACAGATGTTGGTGGCGGTTCCGACAAATACTAGGTACTTCAGTCCACAGGTCCGCAAAACGATGTCCAGGTTGGTGCCTATAAAGCCGTCATACTTTGGCTTCTGGATAACTATTTCACCCGGTTCCGGGGCCAATTCCTCAATGATATCGGCTCCCCAGCTGCCGTAGATATAGAGTTTGTCTCTAATTTCGGGGCGCTGGTGGAGCAAGGATAGCCCCTTCGATTTACGCCGGTTGGGTGAGTCCGGGCTACCGATGTCGGCCAGGTCGGGGCGGCAGCCCATCTGCAGGTATATGACCTTGATCCCCTTCTGCCGCGCCGCGCCGACTATCTCCCGGCAGGGCCTGATGATTTTCCGGGCCGCCGAGATATCCCAGCCGGCCAGCTCCCAGTAGCCACCCCGGCTTACAAAGGCATTCTGCATATCAACCACGATGACGGCCGTCCTTGAGAGGTCTATTTCCAAAGGCTCTGGCTCGGCCTGAACCGTAATCTGGTTATTAGCCTGGCTCACCACAGCTCCTCCCGATTAAACCGGTTATTTTCCCCGCATGATATAGACCACGCCGAGGTCGCCGTCAACCTTTACCTTGTCGCCGGTCCTAATCTTTTTGGTGGCCTCAACACAGCCGGTGACCGCCGGAATACCGTACTCCCGGGCCACGATTACGGCGTGACAGAGAGCGCCGCCGCCGTCGGTGATGAGGCCCTCGATTATCTCGAAGGCTGGAGTCCAGGGAGCGCTGGTTCCCGGTGCCACCAGAATCTCTCCCGGCTTGAGGTCAGCCAATTTCTCCTCGGTCATTATGATGCGGGCGACCCCCTCAACCACCCCCGGAGCCGAGGCGGCACCGTAGAGGTCGGCCTTCAGCTCCTCTCTGACGATGGGAGCCGAGGTGGAGACGGAGATGGTGGGGTCTTTCCTTATCATCTCCTGCACGCGCTCAATATTCCCGTAGAAGGGCTTGGGTTCAAGCTTGAGGTATCTCTTCCATTCCCGCTTGCGCCGGTTGGCGTAGCGGTGTAGCTTGACCCTCCCCATCGGTATCATNGCCTTTTCTATTTCGTCGGCCAGCACGAAGTAGATGTCCTCGGGGTCGTTGATAACATCGGCCTCGGCAAAGCGCCGCCCGATTTCCCTGGTTATCCACCGCCCCATGCCGTGTCCGTAGAGCTCGCAGTAGTAGGTATGGTCTTCGCTCCAGGCACCTGCTTTCTGGGCAGCCTTCATCAGGGCTTCAAACCACCCCCTCTGCTCGGCGGGCACCCTGGCTAGAACCTCCTTTTCCGCCTCCCCCCTCTCCCTAATGGCCCGCTCCCGCCTCTGGTCTATGGTGTAGATCCCCTTGGTGGTTATAGCCACCTTTATCAAGGGTATGCCTAGGCGAGGTTCTTCTAGCCAGTTCGGCGTCGCCCAGTCCAGCATGCGTTCATTCCGCCAGCCATGGACCTCCAGAAAGTCATGGTATTCCCTGAGCCACTTTCTGCCGTCGCTGCTCTTGGCTAGCTTGGCCAGCAGNGCCCGGTCATCCTTGGTGGTGCGAAAAAGCTCGCCAAGGCCAAGCTCATTNGCCCGGTTGCCCAGCCGCCAGATCTCTTTATTAAACTGGAATAACATACTATCGAAGCCGGCCATTAACCTAGAAAAAATAGGGTCGGTGTGACCAAAGCCGAGAAACTCCCGGCACATCTGGTCAAACAGGCCGAAGAGGTAAAATGCTGGCATCATTAACTCCATATGTATATCCCACTGGAGTCTGTCCACCTGCATATAATCATCAAAGCAGTCAAGGAGATCGATGTTGCTCAGCTTCTTGATATCCTGGTACTTATTCAAGCCGTACTTTTTCCTGAGCCCTCTATAGGCTTTCATCAGGTCGGCCTTGCGTTTTTCCCAGACAGCGTCGAAGTTCTCAATATAGGGCTTTATCCTCTCCCTGAATATCAACTGGCGCTGCTTGGCTTCCTCATCTGAGGTCTCAATCACGGTGGGGTAGGGGTAACCATCAATGAACCTTATATCCCAGCCTCTGGTGGTGGGCAGGCAGAGCCGCTCGGCACCCCGTTGGATGGCGCGGTAGGCCCACCTACCCCAGCTCTCGATAAAGAAAAGGGGCCGCCAGGGCGGTGTGCCGTGGCCGACGTCAGCCAGCCACACCGTATAGTTCTTGAGGTCATTCTCCTCATCAAATTCAAACCGCGTTACCCCGTATACAGCTGTCATTTAGCCTACCTTATTTCGCCTCCGAATACTTTATCGCAAAGCAAGCGCTTAGTCAATCCGCTACAGAACACCACCTAGCAACTATGTCCCTTCTTGTTGTGCATAGAGGAGAATATAACCCACCTATAAAGGGCTTCGTCTTTGGAACAGGATGATTTTTCCATTTGATATGGCTATACTTAACATTAAGTTCACATGGAAAACCTAATGAGGAGATGAAAATGCCTATTGTTCACGTGGATTTCTGGGAGGGTGTTGGACAGGAAAAAGTTAAAACGATGATAAGGGGTATAACAAATGTTATGGTGGATTTGGGCGTCCCAGAACATGCTGTAGAAGTAATCGTTTACGAAATTCCTAAAACGCACTGGGGCGTTGGTGGTAAGCCAGCTTCGGAAGCACTCAAAGATATATTGCCACCCAAGTAACATCTGGCCTTGCTTTTTCCTAAACAAATGTTCACTTTTCAGTACTGCGTTTACGCTTATGCGGAGCACTTTCTGCGAAGGAAGTCCGATTTTGCTGGTTTTATTAGGCCTGACTTTTAATCAGGGTGTCGCAGGTTCGAGACTTGCACGGCCTACTTAATAGCTAAATTGACTTTCTCGTTTCCGTAAAATATGGCTTCAGTTTGTATGATTCCAAAATTTTTTGAATACAAAAAGGGATAAACACTCGCCGTTAACGCCGACGAATATCTGTGTCATTAAGGGAGAGCACCGTTATACAAGGCAGACCTGATGCCCAGCCTTAAGCGGATTGGGCNGGAATGACTGGTACCAGAAGATGAGAATCGTACTTACCACCGGTATAGATTACATGCTCCCCCTTGTTTACGGTTGCCGTATGCCCGTCGGTGTGTATCTCGGTAGGGTACCAATAGATATCGCTGCCCTGCGCCACCACCCGCAGCTTCTCGCCGGGCTGGAACAGGGTGCTTGAAGGCCAGAGCTCAATCTCTACCGGGACGATTTCACCGGCTTTTAGCTTTATCTCCCTGGTGTGCTTATGGACGGGCTGGTAGGGTGTTGACTGCTTCTCATCGAGCTCACGATGGGAAACCCGCAGCCAGCCTAGCGCCACTGCACCATCATCATGGTTACCAAAGAACGCGAACGGGACAAGATTCCCAGAACGGTCAAACTTCTCTATGGCGACAAACATGTCCATGTCGTCGCTACCGTCCGCCTTTACCCAGAGTTTCAGCTTCATATGTCCTGTTAGCTCGGTCCTCTCGTCAAACGTAAATTCGAACTTGGCGTTCTGAGTTTTATCGGTTATATCGTCCACCTTGTAGCTGACCTGGGCTTCCTTGGCCGGGGCGGACTTGCTCATCTTGCCGTCGCTGGCGTTTAAGTAAAGCTTGGTGTACTTGGTGCGCGCTATCGGCCACTCGTTTTCGTTCCTGAAGCTGCCGACATAGTATTCTTCTCTGACCTCAATCCTGACCTTAGGCCAGTCTTTGACATGGTTATCGATACCCTTCAAGAAGTGGTTGAAAAACTGTCTCCGTCTCTCAATACTTTCAGGCAGGTAAAAATGCCACCACTTCTTGCGCCCGTGAACTAGAAGCCACTTCTCCTTGGAGGCCATTTTCTTGAAACCTTCCAGCGTCCCCCGGTTATGCAGGCCGTGGTCCGTCCAGCTGGCAACGACGAAGGCCGGCACCGTTATCTTGGTTAGGTCAGCGTTCTTGCTGGCCCAGTAGTCATCGAAAAGCGGGTGCCGCTGGACCATTTCCCAGAAATTTTCGACCCGTGTCTTGGAGAAGCTCCAGAAGCTGTACACCATGGGATTGAACAACGTCTCCGGGATGCCGCCGTGGTAGNNAAGCTCNCGNTAAAAATCGCTCACTCCCTCCCAGGGATTGATCGCCGCCAGATGCGGCGGGNGGGCCGCCGCCACCTTCCACT
>JGI24422J19971_10000542_pt1 | contig 21097 bp, 23 predicted proteins | sample DeeMarSWOR152_54_FD_19971 | JGI IMG/M metagenome (IMG submission 19971) | reverse complement strand
GCAATATGGTCTTTCTACTTTTTTCTTGTAGATAAGGCCCTTCTCCATAATCCTCAGGAAGAATTCTCGCGAATTTTTATAATGTAACTCCCTGGTTGTTCTCGAGAAATTATCAAAACTGATTCCAAGCTTTGAGAAGGCATCTGCAATAATCCTGTAATATTTATCCACCGCTTTCCTCGGTGTTATCCCCTCCTGCTCAGCAGTTACTGCTATGGGAGTGCCATGCTCATCCGTTCCAGATATAAAGAGCACGTCATTCCCCTTCAGCCTATGATATCTGACATAAACATCCGCCGGTATATAAGCACCAATGGCGTGCCCAACGTGCAATGGACCATTGGCATATGGTAATGCCGAAGTAACCAGTATCCTCTCCTTTGCCATATAAGGTATTTGATTTGAGAATAGAAAAACAACTAAAGCCTGCTAATATCGAGAACATCTACCTGACTTACCTGATCCAATTCCCGGAGCTTTTCCTCTATCTCGTCAATTCCTCCTTTGCTGTCGTCCAATAGAATAATTGCCTCCAAACAATTAAGACCGAATGCAATTGGTTTGATTTCGGAGCTGTGCAGTTTACCATAACTCTTGGAGATCTCAGAGAGTTCTTTTCCAATGGAATTAAGATCGGTATCAATATCGGCAGGGGTTACCCTTATTTTAACAGAAACATTCAATTTCATTTTTCCTTAACGGGCTTTATAACGATCTTCAGCTCCCCCGGGAGTTTCATCATCCCGGTTTTGAGGGCTTTTTTTGCATATCCTACTCCCTCATTTTCCTTATTTATGTAGACAGAGAGTACCGCCTGTCCTTTTCCTATTCTGGCGGCAGTTCCGATGGGTTTTCCAAAGGCACCCCTCATCCCTGATTGTACTCTATCAGCCCCGGCGCCGGTTGCCATTACATTCTCTCTCATAACGTGGTGGGGGTAAACCCTGATCTTAAATCTATAATTATTTACCCCCATTTTTTCTTCGAGAATCTTATTGGTTGAGATCCTCGCAGATTCTAAGGCATTATGTCTGATCTGAATATCTTCCATAGCTATAACGGAGAGTTCCGTATCAAATTTCCTGGTGAGATTTCCCATATCATAACGGGTTATCTTGGATCCTGGAATTCCTGTAATGAATGAATCCTGAGGATTCTTGGCAACTCTCGTATATGCCGGACTGTCCCATTTGTAGCACTTTGCTGGTCGTAATCCCATTTTAGTTCAATAATTTGCGATTTTACACATAAAAATTCATTTACGTTTTCTTCAGAATTATGATATTTCCCCTGCCCCTCTTAAATTTTTCTATTAACCCTCGGTTTTCAAGATCGGCCAGCATTAAACTGACCTTCGCCTCTGAATAATTCAATTCCTTCCTCAGTTCCAGTTGGGTCATCCTGCCATCATACCTTCTGAGTATATTCTCTACCTCCTTAAGGTCGTCCGGAAGCACTTCCGTTGGTTTTTTTCCTTCTTCTTTGGACCTTCTTCTGAATTTCAGAAGATACAGCAAAATCAGAGAGATAATGATAATAGCTATTATCCCCCGGGTGGATAATTCCTCCTCTCTGCCCTCTTCTATGCCCTCAAGCAAACCCTCATCGATACTTAGGTTTATGTCGAAATCCTCAAAGAATTTCTCATTTAGATCGATATTGGGGAACATTATTATATCGAGGATAAAATCCCCATCTGTCTCTATAGATACGTTCTCTTCGGAGTAGTATAAAAGCTCGTTATTCTCATAGTATCTAGTTTTTATACAATATTGGCCCTTCTCCAATTCAAATTCATAAGCCCCTTCTTTTGCCACAAACCTCTGGGGCGGTGTTGAGTTTATATCTAGGATCACATTTTGTAGAGGTTCCAACGTATGCCATTCATACACCGTTCCATGTATAACAGCTCCTGATACCGATCCAACTGCATAGAGAAGAAAAATAAATTTCAATATCTTGACCATAATCTTAATTTCGAATGATTCAATAAAAATAATTCGATATCAAAAAGGTCTTAAAATCCCCTGTTAAGCCTTTAAAGCATAATTAATGTTTTATAAAGTTAAATAAGGTTTAATAAAGCTTTATTTGCCCAGAAAAGTAAAGTTTGCTTTTATTATAACACTACTCACTATTTATTGGGTCGAGAATTCGACCGGTCGAAATCGATACTAAAATAAGGAGGTGATCTTATGAAAGCCATGAAGGGATTAACGCTTGGGATAATTGCCTTGATAGCATTTGTCTTAGTGGCATCGACTGCAAGTGCATATTTTGGATGTATCTTTGGAGCTAATAATGCAATATGCTTTAACAAGGGAATTTCGGACATCCTGGGCGATGATATAAAGACCTTTAATGTGTATCAGGCAGATCTGAGTGGTTTGGGATACGAACCGGTGAGAGCAGAGATCCAGTTTACAGTAAAGAATCCGAGCAATGTCACAGTTGGAGTAAAGTACGGTATAAATGGAAAATGGTATCAGACAGTGCTTGTTAAAGCTGGAGAGACATCAACCATTAAGTCGAATGTTGATCTGGATGATTTAGAGCTTGGTCAGAGGAATGAGATTGCATTTAAGACCACAGTGGAAGTGGAAGAAACCCTGCCAATAAAGGGACATTTGGCAGTTAGATGGGCAAGGGAATAACCTTGCCTTTTTTTTATTTTTTATGAAGACAAATAATAAATGAGGTAATCTTATGAAATCAAAAAATTCGAAGATATTGCTAATTACGATAGCAGTTTTGGTAATGTTCCTATGTACTCCTGTGAATGCAGTAGAAGGGGGTCAGAAAACCCTGAATTGGGTGAAGAATCTTTTGATAAATAGGATCGATAAGGCAATAGAACAGATTGAGACTATGAAATCTGGGGTAGATTTGAGGGAAGAGTTCAATGCAGAGGAAAAACAGGAGATAAAGTCAAATCTCGACTCCTATATCACCTACTTTGAAGATAAGAAGGCCGATGTAAATGCTGCGGAAACAAGGATGGATTTCAGGTTTATCGTAGTAGACCTTAGATACAAATGGAGGGAACTAGAGGAGTATAAGAGAGGCCTAAGAGGAGTTATCTTTGTTTCTAGATTTGAAGGTATTGCATTAAGGGCCGATAATCTTTCAGACAGGATTGATGCTAGGATCCCTGAGTTAAATGTCAGGGAAGAAGATAAGGAAGGGCTAAAAGAACTGAAATCTGAGTTTGATGCAGAGATAGACTTAATGGAGGACAAGGTATCTGATGCAGAAGAAAAATTCAAGGAGGGAGACAATTTGGAAGGATATCATCTACTAAGAGAGGCGAGAGATTATCTGTACAATGCCTTCAATATTCTGAAAGATATCGTGAAAGAATTCAGGAGACTGCAAGAGTAACTGGCGATAACTTTATAAAGGTAAACAAATAATATCATATAAAATGGAAAAACAAAAACTTCTGACCTTTGTACTGATAGGGGCACTAGTTTTTAGTGTTTTGTTTATGAGTGGATGTGTTAGACGGGGAAGGGTACAGACAACAACGACACAGCCCATACAGACGACTACAACACAGCCACCACAGACAACAACGACACAACCCCTACAGACGACAACGACACAACCTCCGAGAGAGATTGCTGGTTTAAAGACATGTGCGGAATTAAACGGCTACGAGTGCGATGTGGGAGAGGAGTGTGAGGGCGAGTGGCTTGATGCAGCAGATTCGTTCAGCTGTTGCTCAGAGGAGTGCAAAGAGGAGACATTGACCCTGGAACCCTTTGACACGGGTCCTGAAAACGAGGAGCTAGGTGATGTACTATGAAAAAGAAAATCCCGATTTTTTTGGTGTTGATGCTGGCAGTGTATTCTCTCAGTGCAGTTGCCTACGAGTATCCTGTCTTGGATAAGCAGGTAGAAATACGCCAGGCACACCTTAAATGGGTTACGACAGTGTTGGAAGTAAGCATGGAAGCCACCATTGAATATATCGACGAGATCAGTGACGGAGCAGGCACATCCGATCTTACATCGCTTCTAGGTGATTTCAGAGAGCAGACCGGGGAAATCGAGACACTGACTACGCACGTTGCATTGAATAATGCAATCCGACAGTTAGGTGAGATAACAGGGGATTTCAGAACAGAAACCAGGCAACAATTGATTGAATATAAAGGCAACGGTCTGCAACTCTTGGCTAAGATCCAGGAGGCTTTGGATGAGAACGAGGATGAACTGGATGAACTTGAGGATGAATACTGGGAGACAGCGAAGGAAAACACCCTGGAGATTTTCGACATCTACGTTGATTTTGCACAGGACGTTCTGGATAAACTACAGGAGCATGGTTACGACATCACAGAAGCCCAGGAAAAGTTAGACGAAATCAAGTATAAGAAAGATGACTTGGAGGATGCGTTGGAAAGCAGGGACTATGATGAAATAAAGGAGGTAATAAGCGAGATTAAAGAGCTTTCAGAGGAGTTGGGCGATATTGTAAGAGATCTGCAGGTTGAGGTACCACCGAAGAAGATAATAGAGTACTGGATTAATGTCTGCAGTAGAGCGGTGTATCGGACTGATACCATAATAGATGAACTGGAGACTCTTGGATTTGACGTTACAGAGTTAAGGGAAATCCATGGAAAAGCCGAGGCTCACTTGGAAGAAGCCGAGGACGAGTTCAATGCAGGTGATCTTGACGGAGCACTTGAAGCACTGAAGGATGTGAAACAAGATTTCATCGAGCTTAGAGAAGCCTATGATGACTTGATCTTCGGGGGAGAACTGCCTGCGGACATGGAGGCCAAGGTTGAGTCAGTAAGTAATGCCTTAGACGACATTGTAGATGAGATGGACGAGAGCCTATAACCTCGACTTCTCTTCTTTTTTATTTTTATGAACAAAAAACTCTTAATCACAATAGGAATTTTGGGATTGATAGTGGTAGCAATAGTTTTCTTTTGGGAATCTAAAAAACCCGAGAAACCCTGGGAATGTAAAACAGATGAGGATTGCAAGAATGTCAGATGTGTTGGAGCTTATTGTGAGAATGGAGAATGTAAATGTCCTCCGAGTAAATCAGATCTTTCTCGGATTAAGGTTGCAGTTGTTTACCAGCATATAATGGATAATATCCCCCCTGAGAGAAGCCTTAATGACGTATCCAAAATCTTTAATGAAACAAAAACTGATTTTGTTATTAGAGCCTCATTTAAATGGTATGCGATGCCAGAAAGGTTTTATGAAGAATTTAGAGATGCTGTAAAAAAGATTAGAGCTGAAAATCCAGAGATTATAATCTGTGGCAGTTTTGGAGCTCAATTTATAGATAAAAGAGGGGAATATGACCCTATAAAAAAGAAAATTTTGAGTGAAAGTGAAGTTGAAGAGATGGCACTTAATCTATCAAAACATTCGGAGTGGAATCTCGACGAGGAGAAAATAGAAGAGTTCTGGAATATAAATAATCAGGCAAGTGAATATGGACGAGGTTATCTTCCAGGTATAACAAACAAAAAATTTCAGGAGTTGGTTATAAATATTGCAAAGAGACAAATAGATGAAGGAGCAGATGCTATCTGGATAGATGGACTCTATAAGCAAACACGAATATTAGCTCAAGTTACTAGAAATCTGAATCACATAGCAGTAAAAGAGTCCTTTGAAGGATCATCAGAGATTGTTGATGAGATACATGAATATGCTAAGAAGAAGGAAAGAGAGGTTTATGTTGGCACATGGGTCGATGTGGCATTTTTCCCTTTTCAGCCACCAAAATTTGATTTTCTAACATTTTCTCCTAACAAAGAGGAGGTTCTAAGTAAAGAATTCAATGAGAAGAAATGGGATTCGGTAAAATCAAAAGTTGAGGAAAATTTTGGAGAAATACCTATATTGGTGTATCTGGATTACTCGATGTCCGATGATTCGCCTTTAGCAATCTTTAGCCAGAAATTGAGCCCAGATGAGCAAAGAGAATTTCTTATAGAGGTGGATGAGTTCGTCCATAAGAAGGGGATGATATTCGCCTATCCAGTGCATGGATTCTTTATGGGACAAAATGCAACAATTCTATCGTTTGGTAAATTCCCAATCTACGACAGCCTTGCACCCGAATTTGAAACCTATGAAACGATTAAGGAACTTGCTCAGAAGAAAGCAGGAGTTGGTAAACGAGATGATGTAGTTGTAATAGCCGGAATTCCCTTTGCTGAGAGCACATATCGAGAGATACCAAAACCTAGCTGGAAGGAGGTTGAGGAAGCACTCCCTGCACTAAAAGAGGCGGGAGTTGATACTATCTACATTTGGGCACCTTATGAACATAGATTTCCCGAACCTGGAGAAACAATAACTGCATATACGGAAGATGGCGAAATAGAGCTTGGCGGATTAGCACCATGCGTCCATATTAAGAATTATCTAAAACCAGATCCTGAAAGGGGTTCTGAAGAGGAATTTCTGCATATGATTGATAAAGCCCACTCCTTAGGAATTAAGGTTATCGCCCAATTACAGGTTACATTATCAACTCCGGGAGATTTTGTTTATGATGAACATCAAGATTGGATATTAAAGAGTATGTACGGAAAGCCTGCTGTTTTTTGGCCATGGGATAGTATTAGCTATGGTTTTATTGTGAACAAAGCAAATCCTGAATTTATCGATTATGTTACTGCGGTTGTAATTCCTCACTGGATAAAAAAATGGGGTGTAGATGGCATCTATTTAGATTCGCCGGGTATGGCATACTGTGATTCATATGTCAAAGATTTATGTGAAAAAGTTGGATGTGTTAAAGGTTATGAGTGCTTAACGCCAGTTGATGGATACCATAGCCCAGAGCCTCTTGTGAGGGCTATGAAAGTAAAGATGGAAGAATTAGAGGAAGAGACGGGGAGAGAACTTACTTTTTCTGCTGAAGAGGGTACATTTAAAACATGGCAGGATATGCCGGAGGATATTATTGTCAAGGCATGTAAAGGGAAGATTGTGTATCAGACCGATTCCAGGGTAGATAGAAGTTTAGGAAACTATTTTGATTTTGTATTGGGTTACAGTTTCAGAGGGCTTTTGAAAGATGTATCTGAAGGTGGAGATGCTTCTTATTCAGAAAAATATGTGGAATTCATTAAGATGCTGGATGAACTCGATGGGGGATATACGAAAACCGCCAGATTTGTTGATATGTGGATTAAGGCGCATAATTATGCTGGTCTTCTTAAACCTGATGTTGCAGGTAATTATATAACCTTGTCTGTGACAGCCCCCGGCAATGTTGTTTGGATAGGTACATATCAATTACCGCCACAAGATTATGTTGGAGAGGAACTTCTTGGATGGGATAGTGATGTTTTAAGAGAATGGTATACTAAGACAATAAAAATCAAAAAAGAACATATGGCCTTACAAACGGATAATATCGAGAATGCGTTGATTTCACCGAAGGTAAAGGGGTTGATAGCCTACAACCGATGGGATGGGGGTGAATCTGTGACTGTGGTTGTGAATACCAACAATAAACCCGTTGATTGTACTGTAAAAACAAGATTTGAGGGAGAAATAACAGTTTATGATCTCATCTCAGGAGATATGTTTGAAGGAGACCCAAAAAATTTGAAGATTAAAATGCCGGCATATGGCTCAAGGTTATTAATCCTAGAGAGTGATAGATAACCATGGATACTGAAAAACATGAAAGGAGAAAGGGGATAAGAGAGAGACTCCAGAAATTCAAGCGAGCGTTTCAACAAAAGAAGGCACAGGGATACGATGTCTCCGAGGTTGAGAGACTGGCAAGGGAAGCGAGAGAGGCCCATCAGAGAAGAGATAATCAAAGGGCAAGACAATTGCTTAAGGAGGCCGCTACTGCCCTTAAAAATGCCAAAAAGGTTAAATAGTCTCCTGCTTTGCCTGTCTGTATTGATTGAACCATGAGAAAGAAAAATGTAGTCATAGGACTCTTGATGCTTTTGGTTTTTTTCAGTGGATGTATCCACAGAGCTAAACCAGCAACCACTACCTCAACGACCACAACAATGATATCAACAAAAAAGGATCTCTCCCAGGTCAAGGTTGCTGTTCTCTATGAGAGGGTGACTGACGGGGGAGTTGTTAATAGAAGTACTGGTGATGTGATCAGCCTTCTTAAAGAAACAAAAACGGATTTTGTTTTCAGGGGATTTTGGAAGTGGAAGGCTCCGTGTTTTGAGCGGGAAGAGGAAAATGGCTACAGCTACGACCAGTTAAAAGAAGCGATAGATGAGATAAAAGAGGAGATGCCTGATGTTATATTCTGCGGTTCGCTTGGAGTTCAATATCTCCATGAAAAGGATATAGATCCGTTAACCGATAAGCCCCCAGACATTGAAATGCTTAAGAAGATGGTTTTCAATCCCTCAAAACATGGCTTGGATATGACTCTTGATCAATTAGGGAGTATACTCTATACTCGTTCTGGTGGGGAGATAGGACATGTTCCGGATTTAACGAGTCTGGAGTTTCAGAGATACATACTTGATCTCGCAGAGAAACAGATAGATTCTGGGGTTGATGCGATATGGCTTGACGGTCCATATGGTGTTTTAACTATTCTAATGGATGAAGGTGTTCTGGACCCAAATGATCCGTTGATTGATGAATACACGGTTAGCTTATCAGAAATAGCTGAACAGATACGTTCATATGGCTTATCGAAATACAATAAGTCTATCTATGTTGGGTCGTGGGGCCACTTCCCGATTATACACGATCGTCCATTCTCTGATCTTGATTTCATTACGTTCACTCCTAGTAGTGATGAGGTGTTGAATAAAAACATTAATAAAAAAAAGTGGAGTACAGTAAAAGAGAAAGCAGGGGATGTGCCTGTTTTTGTTTTTTTTGATTGGAGTATGCGAGATGACACTCCCTTAGCGATATTCAGTCAGAGGTTAATGCCTGAGGAGCAGAGAGAATTTCTGAAAAACGCAGACGAATCCTTCCAAGAAAACGGAATAAACTTTATCTACCCCGTTCACGGCGGCTTCATGGGTCAAAGTGCAGAAAAACTCTCTTTCGGCGAATTTAGAATTTATGATTCCCTCGCCCCAGAATTCCAGACATATGAGACAATAAAAGAGCTTGCTTTGAATAAATCAAAATCATGAACAAAAGAATCTTAACCCTCTAAATTTATCTCAGTACAAATAATTAACAGGATGGTCGGCGCGGCTCCAAGTTTTTCACGGGTCCATATCGTAAGGACATTACTGATTCTGAAGAAAAAGAAAACGGGCAGGAAGAACCTTGTAAAGGAATTGGAGATTGGGGAGGGCTCGATCAGGACGATTCTGAAGAGATTGAAGAATGATGGTTTGATAACCTCAGGCAAACTCGGACACGAACTTACGGCTAAGGGTGAAAGTAAGGTTCTGGAATATCTGGAAAGATTTACCGTACCTGAGAGATTTGAATCGGGGGAGATCGAACTTGTGGAGGGCGAGAGGACGGAGAAGTGTCTGATTGTGGTTTATAACTCTGCCAGAAAGATAAAGAGCGGTATGGAACAGAGGGATACGGCATTCTCTGCCGGTGCAAAGGGTGCATTGGTCATTGTTTCAAAGAAAGGAAGGTTAGAATTTCCAACCCCCGACATAAAACTTTCCGATTTTCCGGGATTGACAGAAAGACTAAAGAAGTTAGATCTACAAGACAAAGACACGGTCGTTATCTCATTCGGAAAAAGCTATGCGAGGGCAGAGGATGGCGCAGTAGCGATCGCATTGGAACTACTTTGATGGTAAAATCAAAACTATTTTTAAATCTGTAATTCCTAACAATTACTATGGAAACGGTGCAGGTTAGATTTCCGAGGAAGGAATTGGAGGAATTGGATAGGGAGGTGAAAATAGGGAGATACCCATCCAGGAGCGAAGCCATTAGAGACATGGTCAGGAGAGCTGCACTTTTTGATGTGATGAAAGAGTTCATGGAGCTGGCAAAACAAGAAAAGATTAAAAGGGAGGATATAGAGCAGGATAGGGAAAAGCTCAGAGAGGAATGCTATGAGGAGATGTTTGGATGAAAGTTCTGCTGGATACCGGTACTTTGCTCTCGGGACTGGTTTTTAAGGGACCCGAAAATATGATAATCTGGGGTGCAATCCAGGGAAAATTCAGATTAGTTGTCTCCGATTATATCCTCTTAGAATTCGAAAAAAATATTTCGAGAAAATTTACCGGGAAGAGAAGAAAAAGAGCAATTGAATTACTGACTAAAATCAAAGATTATGATGCCTTAGAGATAAAGGGAAGGAAAGATTACTTGTCACATCTAAGAGAAGCGGAAAAGGTTATTAATAAAAAAGATGCCCCAGTTCTGGCTTGTGCTATGCTTGATGATATAGATGTATTGGTAAGCGGAGATGAAGATTTTTACACAGGGGATGTAAGAGATAAGGTAAATGTCATGAGAGCCAGAGAGTTTCTGGAAACGTATTATTGATAAACTCTTTCTCTGTTGCATTAGAACTGAATGATCTCAAAAATTAAAACTCAAATAGCTTCGTCTGCTTTGACTTATCAACAGTATTCCATGATTTTCTTACGAATTCTGGGAGTTTTCCACTCCGGATGAGCTTTTTCATAAATTCCTTCGTTAATTCATCTGCCGGATAACCGGAGCCGAATTCCCCGTGCTCCTCTTTCAGTTTCTCTATCTCCCTGTCCCGTTCAACCTTTGCTAAGATCGAGGCAGCACTGACCTCTATGTATCTATCATCAGCCCTGTGCTCTGAGATGATCTCGGGAATTACAAAGTCATCATGTATAGAATCCACGCAGTGGATTATCTTCCTCTTGTATTCCTCTGGAACTGTATCGGCAGAATCAACTATTATTTTGTGAGGGACATTTTTCAGGGCTATTATCAACTCTGCGATCTTCATTGCCTCGATAAAATTTAATGAATGTTTCCTTCTTAAATAGTCGATCTCATGGGGAAAGATCTTTGCCAGATCCCATTCCACTGCAAATTCCTTTATCTTTGGCTCCAAAGATAGTCTCCTAGAGGGGGCGACCTTCTTGGAATCCCTCACATTCAGCCTTTTCAGCTCTTCCCTGCCCTTATTGTCAAGAATAACGCAGCCCATAACAAGGGGACCTATAACGGGGCCCCTGCCGGCCTCATCAATTCCACAGATAATTTCACCCATCCTTAAATGATTGTTTTTATAGATAAAAAAATTAATACATATCAAAAATGAGATTTGCGGATATAGAGAAGAGAGCAATTGTAATTATTGGGGTTATACTGGCCCTATTAATTCCAATAAGTGTAAAGGTCTTCGGTTCCATAATACCTGTTGAGCTTATTCTCGCAATGATCCTGATATATCTTGCATACATTGTTGGATCACTGATAAATACTGAGGAGAGCATCATACAGGACATAGAGGAATTGGGGAAACGAATTACGGGGACAGGAGTCGAGATCATAGGTTCGAATCAATTACATCACATAAAAGAAAGCGTTGAGAGGAATAAGGGAGAGATATGGTTCTTCAATGTTCCCTTGGGAAGGATTCGAACCCAGGAGGGTTTTGATGCGATGGTAAAGCCAGGGATCGAAAATACATATACAAAGGGTATAACCTTTATCCTGAACAGATCCGTTAGGGGTATCTGGGAGGAGCAGGTACAACCAAAGATCGATAATGTTAAAGGCGGTAATGAAACTATTACAGTTAAATGGATGAACGAAGAGAGGAAAATTGGATTCATGCTTCTGAGGGCCTCTGAAGAGGCCTATCTGATCGCATGGGACGAGCCCTTTATCGTGGAGACGCTGAAGGGCCACCAGACGATGACTATGTTTCATATAACCCGAAACCACGAATTTTTTGCAAAGCTTGAGGAAATATTCGAAAAATATCTGCTTTCTTCAGAGTTCTAGACTATTCCGCTCTTTCTCAACCAATCCATGTCGGAGATATACAGATCCCTGATATCGTCCAATCCGAGGCTTAGAGCGACAACTCTATCCAGACCGAGACCCCAGGCAAGGACCGGACAATCAAAACCAAGTAATGGTTTCACCACCTCCGGTCTGAAGATCCCAGCCCCTCCGAGCTCTATCCACCCCTTTTTCTCTATATAGATCTCCGGCTCAACGCTCATTTCGGTATAAGGAAAGAATGCAGGCCTGAATCTTACCTTAAAACCCATCTTATGATAGAATTCATCTAAGATACCTAAAAGATTCCTGAAATTTGCGTTCTCGTCAACAACAATCCCCTCAACCTGGTAAAATTCCGGCAGATGCTTATAATCTATCGCCTCATTCCTAAATGTTTTGCCTATGCAGAATACCTTTGCAGGGAGGTCTTTTTTCTTTAATTGAGTTAGATACTTACAGGTAACCGCCGTTGTATGGGTTCTCATCAACGGCAGTTTAGCCAATTTTTCATCCCATTTGTATTCCCATCCAGTGGAACCGGTAGTCCATCCGTGTTCGTGTGTATCCCTAATCCTCTCCTTGAATTTCTTAAACAATGGAATTTCGATATGCTTTGGATTTTTCAGGTAGAATGTGTCGTGCATATCCCTTGCAGAATGATCCTGGGGAACGAACAAGGCATCGAAATTCCAAAAAGAACTCTCTACTAAGGGACCCTTTATCTCCTTAAAACCCATGGCAATAAATATCTCCCGGATCCTATCAATAAGCCTTTGTAATGGATGCTTTTTTGCTGAATATTCCTGCTTTACAAAGATGTCAACGTCATAGGGTCTGAATGTGCCTTCTCTCCATTTCCCGGTTTTTATAATCTGAGGCGTGAGTTGTGATATTTTCTTTTCAACCTTGGCAATTTTACCTGTTTTTAGACCCTTCTCTGTAGGTATCGCCCACACCATCTTCTTCTCTGAGATCTTAACCACATTTTTTCTTCTCTTCAGAAGCTGTAGGCCTTCTTTCAGTTCAGGGGTTAGATCCGTTACCTCTATTTTCCCCTTTTTCTTCAGCAGTTCAAGAAGTTTTTCATCCCCGGTTTTCTCTTTTTTCAGAATCTTTATCTTTCCTTTACTAAACGTACCTAAGTTCTTCCTTTTAAGCCAGCCAAGGCCGATTGTGATCTCATCCTTATTCAGCTTTCCTGTAAGCTGTTGAAAATCGCCATGCTTACCAATTATCTTAATAATTCTCCTCTCGGGCAGAGCCGTTTCTACATAGATTTCCCCTTCCTTTCCTAAAGAGACCACCTCTATAATCCTCTCCTCAATTTTTACTAAACCTTTCGTAGAGAGCCATGAGAGGGTTCTGTTTACCGCGTCTAGATCCAAGCTTGTTTTCCTGGAAATCTCATCTACCTTGGACCTTTTTCTCAAGACCTTCAAAATTTTTATCTCATTTGGGTGCAGTTCCATTTCTTGTCATACGTAATCAAAGCCTTTAACCTCTACCTTTCTCAGCTTTTTATATCTGGGCATTTCCTTCCGTTCTCTCTCCACAGGAATTTTGTCAACCTTGCACATTAAAAAGGGGATTCTGCTCATCGCACCGGCGATTATGCACTCCCCAACATCCAGTGAATCCAGACCCCTTACAATCTCTTCGTTTATGGCCTCGAATGACCTCTTTATATGTTCCTTATCATTTGGATTCGTTATATGCATATACATTCCGGTATTGCACTGCGATAGAATCTCTTCATCGATCTTACTGGGTTTTTGAGATATAACACACAGACCGAGACCGAATTTCCTGCCTTCAGAGGCTATTCTCCTGAGCTGATACTTACATGAATGGGGAAGATTTGAGCCGGCATAGTTGTGAGCCTCTTCCACGACAAAGAGTAATTTGTAATCTATTGGATCGGGCATCTCGTTCTCCTTTCTGATTCTGCCCTGTAATAACTCCTTTGCGAGATACGAGACTACTGATTGTCTAACTCCTTGAGATGCGTAAGAGGCATCGATTATCGTAACCTGATATGGCTGTACAATCTTTGTAATATCCGTTCCGTATCTGTCGAATACGCCCTTGAATACCCTCTCTAGGGATATTAATCTTCTCTTTAGTGCCTTTATTGTCTCTTCATGTATAACATCCTTATCCAATCTATCACAGTAGTCAACTATGTCCTTTAACTCATAGTCTTTCTCATCTAATTTATCCAGAACCAATCCCAGGGCAGATTTCTGGGTTTCATTCAATATTGTAAAATGACTGAAGTCCTCTGCCTCTAAAACTGAGACGGGAATCTTCAATTCCTTGTAGCCTTTTCTCGGGTGCTTTACCGTATAAATCTCGAGATCGATATCTGTATTTCCAACCAATTTAGAGAGTAATTTCTGATACTCCCCGTGAGTATCGACAACGACAACTGGCAGGCTCAATGATGCAAATTCTTTGATTAGATTGGCTGCAGTATAGCTCTTACCGGCTCCAGTGCTGGCAAGAATTGCCATATGCCTATCATATTCTGACGGGTCCAAAAATGCCCTAGCATGCGTACCATAAACCTTACCCATGCTTATATTCTCATTGCCAGAAAGTAAGAGATTTAGTTCACGTTCATCTGCGAGAGAGACGTCCTTATAGGGCTCGATAGGTCTTTTTATTTTCAGTAATCTATCCTTCTGTAATTTTCCGAATATTTGTGCTCTGGCTATCAACTTCTGCTTTGAGCCTATCCTCTCATCCTCCCTGTAACGCATATGGGCAACTATCCCATAGAAATTTCCGATCTTCAGTATGGTCCCCAACTCTACCTTCTCGTTTTTAACCAGAATATCTATCTCCTGACCCTCTGATGAAACAACCATACTGGCAGGATCCATATAAAAATCTATGATTCTAGAGATATAAACGATAGTGATGGATAATGTTAAATTCTACCGAATAAAGGACGAAATTAGAATCCTTGGCATTGATGATGCACCCTTTAATTTATATACAGATAAGACAGCAATGCTCATAGGAACGATCTTTAGGGGTGGTAACTGGTTGGATGGTGTTCTGAAAACGGAGGTCGAGGTAGATGGGACAGATTCAACAGAAAAGATATCAGAGATGGTCAAAAAAACGAAGCACAAGGATTTACGGATTATTATGCTCGACGGTTTGGGCTTTGCTGGTTTCAATCTTGTCGATATAGAACAACTATTCGAGAAAACAAAACTTCCGGTCATAGTTGTCGTGAGGAAGATGCCCGATTTCGAGGCGATAAAAAAGGCCATAAAAAATCTGGAACATAAGGGATTCTATGAAAAATGCATGGAAAAGGCGGGGAAGCCAAAAAAAGTGGAAACAAAGCCAACGAAGTTCATCCATATACAGCACTTCGGAATTGACTTCTCTGACGCAGCTGAGATAGTCAAACTCTCCTCCACAAGAAGTTTGATTCCGGAGCCCATAAGAGTTGCTCACCTAATCGCCTCCGGAGTAGTTCTCGGGGAGTCACGGGGAGGGGCTTAATCTAAAAATATATAGAAAACTATAAAGTATTTTTAAATATCTGTTCCCAAGATATTTCATGACAAAAAAAGTTATCCTACTGATAATCTGCCTTAACTCTGTCTCAGCACAGCTCCTCATAAACGAGATCATGTATAATCCCTCTGGAGAGCAGGGCTCGGATTTCTACAACGAATGGATTGAGCTTTTCAATCCAACCAATGCTTCAATTAATATTGAGAACTGGACACTATGTGATGATAAACTCATCCCGGGGTATGTGAACCGTACGGATGGCGGAATTCGGCTTAATCTTACGACAATAATCCCGTCAGGAAAATATGCGTTGATCACAGATGGCGGCACAGGGACAGAGGTCTATGAAAATTTTAACGCGAATTTAAGTTCTATAGCATTACATACCAATTCCAGCAGCATCTGTAATGGCTTGAGTAACGATTTTGGTGAGATATCCCTGAAGAATTCGGATGGTATATTGATGGACTTCGTAAACTACTCATCCTCCTTGGGCGCCAATGGTGATGGAAAAACCTTAGAGAGAAGTAACAGCAGTGAATGGAATTCCAGCAGGGTTTATGATGGTACCCCCGGTTTTGAGAATAGTTTCTTTATGCCTACTACGACTACAACAACTACAACCTCGACAACAAGTACTACGACTACAACGACATCTACATCTACAACAACCTCTACATCTACTACTACCCCTACTACAACAACTACCCTGTCAAGGTCTAGGCGCCGTTACCATTATCCTTCCCATGAAACAACGAGTACCACTACAACGAGCACTACCACAATCCCAACCACGACTACTACAACCACTACTACAACTTCGACAACCACGACAACCACTACTATAGCAACAACTACATCAACAACGACAACTTCAACGAGCATCCCTACTACCTTGAAAGAGGTTCAAACCCCAGAACCGGTGGGGAAGGTCATATCTCCCCCCAAAGAATCGGGTCTGAATACGCTTCCGGCAATAATCCCCATATTATTCCTGTTGATCTCCGCAGGTTACCTGACATACAAAAGAACAAAAAAGAAAAGAGGACTTAGAGGACTATAAAAATATCGGCGTTACATAGACCTCTATCAATCCGGCCACGAATAAGAGTAAACAGGCCAGTATTAATAGATCCAAGGAATCAATCGATATCCTTCTGAACTGCTTTGTCCCGAAGTCGTGATTTGCAACGGCAACGGAGATAATCCCGCCCCCCAGGGCTCCAAGAAAATAGGCCGACACCTCTGGAATTCCATGGATAAGGTAGCAAAGACTGATGGAAAAGGATTGGAAATAGTGCTGAATAAATTCTAAATGACTTGAACCTGCGCATTCTGCGATAGAATTTCTTATTATATTCCCGACTGCAACACCAATAACCGAGGCATTTAACGTGAGGATGAATATCGCTCCAGCACCATAGAGAAAAGAGAACAGGATGCAGAAAAAAAGTACTCTGAAATTGTTAATTAAGATATCCACTAATACAGCCGTTCTACCTAAAGCGCCACTTATGCCTATGATCTCTATCGATTCAATGATCTGAATCTGAAAACTAAAGAGTCTTTCCACAACAGTATCTGGCAGGATAGTACACCATAAAGAATAGGAAGCTAATAAACCCAGAAACAGGTAAATGAACATGGAAAGTGCCTTACTGTGCTCTTTTATAAGAAATGTTTCTTTATGTACTCCTTTATCCTTTCTTTCTTCCAATCTAATGGTTTTATACATTATTACGATTAGGGGCATTGTCGTCAGGAAAATGCTCAGAATGCTCGCGTATGTCCCGAAAAAGAGATAGGAAAGGAAAAGCCCCACAGTAGAGTAGAAAAAACCAAAGATGAACATCTCCCTGGGCGTTTTTTCCATCCTAGATGGATTTACCAAGGATTCAAGAACCATCTTACATACCTTCCAACATCCCTCTGGAGGGCAAACCCGTTCTTGCGCCGAATTTACGGATACACAAAGCAGCTACCCTGTTGCCTAATCTTCCAGATTCAACAATATCCCTTCCGGAGATCAATCCATACAGAAATCCAGCAGAGAAGGCGTCTCCCGCCCCGGTTGTATCAACAACATCTATTTTTTTAGCCTTTACTCTGTACTCCCCCTCTGTGTCTCTGAGATAACAACCTTTATCGCCCAGGGTAATGACTACCGTTTTAGCTCCTTTCTCGATTAGAACATGGCTGCCCTTTTTGTACTCTTTACCTGTAATTACCCTGATCTCAGATGCATTTAGGAATACAATAGAGCTTTTCTCTATTATCGGCAATAGTGCAGATAGACCTCCTCTTGAGTACAATATCCCGGGGCTAAAGCTTATTTTCACCCTCTTTGACAATAAACTTACTAATTTTTTCTGAATTACAAGCTGTTTATTATTGACAAAGGAACTCAGATGCAGATATCTGGTATTTTTTGAATATTCTACCAATCCATTCTTAAATTCCAACTTACTGTTAACTCCTGGATAGGGATAAAGGGTTCTCTCACCTTTGGAGTCTACAAAGCCTATAATGATCCCTGTCCTGCCCTCCAGAATTGAGATTCCATCTGTATTTACTCCGGAATTCTTAAAATCGTCTAACAGGATTTTTCCTTCGCTGTCATTACCAATAGCTCCTATAAAACCGGTATCTAAACCGAGTCTCGCCAATCCTGCTATCGTGTTTGCCGCAGAGCCTCCCGGGAATTCCTCAAATTCCAGGATCTCTACATGCTCTCCCTCCTTTGCGAGACGTTCAACTTTATACAGTCTGTCTAAATTTAATGCTCCGAAGCCTATAACATCCATTTTAGCATGTTAAATGCAACGCTGCGATTACTCTTTTATTCCTTGAAATTTCGTTATAGAGCTCACAGGCTTTGGTAGTTTTTTCTATCATCAGTTCTAACCCCCTCGATTTTATGAACTCCCTGGTTTCGGGTAACACCTCCATGTATCCAGAGTAACCGGTACCAACAATTAAAACCTCCGGATTCTTGTCCAGGATTTTGGAGATATCCTCAATCTGGAGTTTATGCCCCTCCTTTCTCCACCAGTTGTCCATTACACCCTCTTCAGTTATTATCACATCATCCGTGTATTCTTTACCATCTATAACAATTTTACCAAATTCATAGTGGTCGATTTTCATTCTGAGCTAGATTAATTCCGCTACCCTCAGTTCAATTTCAATTAATTTCTTTTGGTAGTCTTTCATTATAGCTCTATACACGTCTTCCCTTACTTTTCCCTGCTGATACCTCTCTTCGAGGATTTCAATCTTGTGTTCAAGTTCATTTTTCTCCTGTTGTAATTGCGCCTCTTCCCCACCGGTATCTTTCCATTCGCCAGATATGATCCTCTTTACAGTTATATAATCTTGACCTTCTTCTTTATCCCTCTGTTTATCTTCAGGTTCATTTCTATGCCTGAATTTCTCATTGAGTCTTGTTACTGTGTCAAAGAGATTATTATACAGTCCCTTTTCTCCACTTTCCTTGATAAGTTTTTCAGCGGATATTGACCATGGGATTAATGTAGATTCCTGTCCCTCAATTGCCTTTAGAAAATCATCCAGGGTGATATTCCGTTCAGATGACCCCGATACAGCTTTTTTCCATGGAATGCTAGCTGCATTATTGCAGATCTCATCGATATCTGCAGCTGAGTAGCCCTCTGTTAGTTCAGCCAGTTTCCTGAAGTCTACGTCAGATGATAGCGGTCTTCCTCGTGTGTAAATCTTTAGGATCTCAATTCTGGAATCTAAATCAGGGGGAGGGATAAAGATTCGTTTACTGAACCTTCCAGACCTTCGCAATGCAGGATCCAGATCCCATGGTGTGTCTGTTGCAGCAATAATCAATACATCCTCGCTCAGTCCCTCCACCCCGCTCATATCCATCAGAAATTGGTTTAATATCCTCTTCTTGGAACCATCAAGTGAACCCTTACGACTGCAAAGAGCATCGATTTCATCAAAGAATATTATTGCGGGTGCATTTTTACTCGCGCGTTCAAAGACATTATGGATTTTCTCTGCTTCATCACCCTCTTCGTTTATAATGTCGCTGATATTCACATTGAAAAAGGACACACCACATTCGGTGACAGTAGCTCTCGCGAGTTGTGTCTTTCCACATCCCGGAGGACCATACAGTAATATACCCCCTCCCGCTTTCCTCTTGAATTTTTTAGATAGATCGGGGCGTACGAATGGATAGATTATTGCCTCTGTGATCTCCTTTTTTGCATTTTCCAATCCGCCCACATCCGAAAATGATATCGTTGACTTTTCGATGGGGATCGAATCCGCAATATCAAATTCGGTGCTCAATGATATCGGTTTTAATTTAACTTCGGTTTCGTAGTTTCTCTTTGCCTTTGGACTATTTTTAGGACATAACGGAAAATACGAAACAGTCTCAGCATCCTTCCTCCCGATATGCTCGCATACCAGATAAGGCATATATGTTATCTCTTCAAGCAGTACATCACAGTTAAATAGATACCTAACCACATTTCCAATCTGTTCCAGAGAATATTCAATGGTACCTCTATCATATGAATCATCGATCGTATCTACTACCTCTAAAAAAGAAGACAGATCATACCTCTTATCCTCAAACTTTGGCAGATAACATGTGGATTTAACGTAATATTTTTCAATCACCTCATCATCTACTGCAATTCTCAGTATGTTAAGTGCACTGTTACTTTTCGGTTCATAAACCATAGCAACACCATGTCTTGTAAGCTCAAGTACAGTATCTTGGTCTAGCTTTCTGTATCGTACACTACCCCTATCTAGTATGTAACTTAAGGTATCTAACATCTGGGGTGTAAAGTCAATCACCCTCCTTAAAAGATCTATTTTCTCTACTCGCGGTTTCGCGTGAAGAATTCCTACATAATGCGCGTAATACAGGTCTCCATGAGAGAGATCAACATAAAGATGATTCCTTTTTATACGAGTCGTTGCCCTCTTGAACAGGACACCCTTATCAAAACCTTTTGTCTTTACGATTTCTAATTTACCCAATGGCATGTATCTCTTATGCAATCTCACATCTGGATTATTTGAAGAGAATTTTATGATATTCTTCTCAAATTCTGCTGAAATTGCAAATGACGATGTATTTACCTTACTGATCTTCATTTTTGTTTATTATTTCTTGATATTATCTATTCTGTGATAAGTAGTATATAAAGTATATATTTCTCACATCAGACGATATGCAAGAGAGATACACATTAAGAAGAGAGAGGTTACCGGAGAGGTAATCTTTTCATTCTGAAGTGATATTTATATTATTAAATTGATTCTTTAATATGGAGGCTTTAGCTATCGGGAACCTGTGGTTTCCCTTTTTTGTCGTCATCGCACTTATTTTTACTGTCCTTCTCTTTTATTTTGTAAGGGTCGTGAGCCATTCAAGCAAGGGGTTCACTCGTTCGAAGATGTTCCTCAATACCGATCCAATTATAAAAGCATTCTACCAGCTCTTTATAGGAACGGCATTCGCATATATACTCTTCCTGATATACTTCATAGATATGGAACTAAAGGCACTGTTTATTCTCGGTGAATTGACCCTTGGGCTTTCCCTTATCGGCTTTTCCTACCTGATAATACCCCTGTTTCT
>JGI24422J19971_10000539_pt1 | contig 21225 bp, 19 predicted proteins | sample DeeMarSWOR152_54_FD_19971 | JGI IMG/M metagenome (IMG submission 19971) | reverse complement strand
CCCAGGTCCCTTGCTGCTTCAAGCAAATCAACACTTATGTTCTGTAGAGATGAATAAACCGGGAGTATAGTAAAGGGGGTAAATATAAATACAAGAGTTATGATTATTGCTGTCGGACTGTATAAAAGAAATGTCAGCGGCTCCTCAATAATTCCTAGATACTTCAAAACCTGGTTAAAAAGGCCGTTGGATCCGAGAATAGTTTTCCACGCGTAAACCCGGACGAGATAGCTGCTGAAGAGGGAGATCAAGATAAGGTATAAAACAAAATCCTGCATCCTTTTATACTTAAAAGTCAATGAGTATGCCACTGGATAACTCAATAAAATGCATATTATTGAAGTAATGAATCCTATGCGGATTGATCTCAGAATAACAATGGGATAAAGCTGCTTTGAGAATATGGATATGTAATTAAAGAGTGTAAATGTAGGGATCAATCCGGTTGAGGTTTTTCGCCAGAAACTATAGATGAAAAGAATAAACAGCGGAACAAAAAAGAAGATAACAAAATACGTAAAAAGGGGAGAAAGCAAGTATATATGTTTTTTAGTCTTTTTCATTTAATAAATTTACGGCCTTTCAAAATATTATACACTACCTGTACACACAGCATTCATTCGAGAAATACATTAACGTCTCTACTCATAAACCCAACAGTAACAGTATCACCAATGTTGCTCTCTTCTATTTCTGCACCACTTTCCTCTCCCAGTAATTCTTCCTCTGCTATCACTATTATATTTTCAGATACTCGCACATAATATTTTATCGTATGCCCAAAGAATACCACGTCTTCAAGTTTTCCTGTGAGCCGGTTATTGAATACTCTATTAACAGACTTATCAACCCTCTTAACTTTTTCAAGTCTAATTGCAATAACTACGTGCCTTCCCTTCCCTATATCAATTTTTTTATCTGTCAATATTTTCAGCCCATTAAGGCTTATCACCATATGATCGCTCCGGATATCGGCAACCTCCCCCTCATACACATTGCTCTCACCAATAAATGTGGCCGAAAATCTGGAGTTTGGATGGTTGTATATACGCTTCGGTGTATCTATCTGGATGGTTCCACCCGCTCTCATCAATACGATCCTATCAGACATAACGAGAGCTTCTTCCTGATCGTGGGTCACATAGATAAATGTTATCTTCAGCTTCTCTTGAATATTCTTAAGCTCAATCTGCATCTGCTTTCTTATCTTCAAGTCGAGTGCTCCGAGTGGCTCATCCAGTAACAGGACTCTTGGTTCGTTTATAAGAGCTCGAGCAAGAGCTATTCTCTGACACTGCCCACCCGAAAGCTGGTCCGGCTTTCTCGGTTCAAACCCTTCAAGCTGTACAAGCTCAAGCATTTTCTTAACCTTACTATCAATCTCCTCATTAGGCCGTTTCTTTAAAAACTGACTAAAAGCAATGTTTTCATACACAGTCATGTGAGGAAAAAGTGCATACCTCTGAAACACCATGTTCATCGGCCGCTTATTCGGTGGCATATCAAGGATATTTTTACCATCGAGTAAAACCTCACCGATATCGGGCACCTCAAACCCGGCAATAATCCTGAGTAAAGTCGTTTTTCCACATCCACTTGGACCGAGTAATGAAACAAACTCTCCGTCGTGCACTTCGAGGTTCATATCCTTGACGGCGCAGACATTTCCAAAGTATTTACCTATATTACTTAGCACCAACGCACTTTCTTTTTCTGCCATTGTTTCTCTCTTACATTACAGAACAAAATATTTCTAAACAAACATCTTTTTAACTCTAAAGCGGTCCCAGCATTATGAAAAGCAGCTTTTAATATGAAATCTATTGCCTGTTTTCCACAAAATCCCTCAGATATTATATCAGTTTTAATTATATCATGCAATAAGCCATTAACATTAATTCTATACAGACTGAGTTCGATAAACTGGTCCATCACTTAATGGAATCATTAAATAACATTAAAATTATATATTAAAAATATTGTGCATGTATACAACGTATTTGTCACTTTTTTGCACTATTTTGTCTTAAATTTACTGACGATGGGGGGAGGCTTTTTTGTACTGCGAGTTGATATCGGTAATCGTGAGGCGATAGTCTCGTGAATCTCCGAAAAATGCGATCAAAATAGCTGTGGCTTTCAAACCCTGTTTCGTAGGCAATTTTTGTAATGTTCAAATCTCCGCTCAGTAGAAGTTCTTTTGCCTTATCGATTCTCAACCTGAAGATATAGTCAGTCAATGTGCTACCCGTGACCTTTTTAAAGAATTTACAAAAGTAAGAAGGACTCATGCACGCAATTTGTGCAACGCTCTCAAGTGAAATTGATTCCTGGTAATGACTTTGTAAAAATGAAAATACCTTCTTCAACCTTTCGAGGTTACGACTCCTCTTATTATATTCGATAAGATCAGATGAAATTTTTCTGAAATGTCTGATAATGAGCAAAAGAATCTCTGTCAAATAATTTTTAACCGCTAATTGAAAGAAATCCCGCTTCTCTAATTTTTCCTCATATATTTTCTTCATCAGGTCCAGCACTCCATACGAATTGAAATCACTTTTAGATATTTTGTTTGTGAATTCAAAACTATGGTCAAAAAACGGTCTGAGGTATTCAAAATCGAAGCTGTTTTGTCCCACACTGTACACGAACTCCGGAAGAAAATATAAGGCAATAGTTTTTAACTCCCTTGCATGATGGGCTTCCAGGCGGTGAAACTCGGTATTCCCTATAACAAAAATGTCCCCTTCATTCGCCTCGTATCTTTTGTTCTCTATATAGAAGGTTCCCTCTCCTTTAAAAATATAGGTAATTTCAAAATGATCGTGGTAACTCGGTGTCAGTCGATGTTTGTATAAAAAAGAATGAAATCCTATCTCAAGCGGACAATCCTCGGAAAACGAGACGATATGCTTACCTTCGGGGGAAAATTGTAGGTTTGATGAAAAAGAGCGATCTTTGAAAATATCTTCATAGTTTTCCATATCTCTATAAAAAATATCGTATTTAAAAAGTGATAGTCAATATGAAGTTATTTCAGAGTATTCTCAGGAACATAGGTTTGAATTAAGATATTCCTTGTTTTGTATCTACAAGCGGCCAAGGGCCTAGTTTGCCATCAAGAGTGAGAAGGTGCATGACGTAGAGGTTTTCCTGTTGTATTCTTTTTTTATTTCTCTCAATTTTTTCATAATCCATATCCACATAAAAAATCCGTCCATTGAGCTCGGGACTTGCAATGGACAATAGTTTCATTGTCGCCTTCGCACATGCATCAGGTGGAAGCTCAGCCTCAGACCCTATGAGTGTTCTTACATGGGGCTGCCATTTCTCGCGTCCCGGAGTACCAATGAGATACTCAGTCATATTGGATCGAACAAAACCTGGCATCATACAAAAAACCAAAACAGAAGAACCCACTATTTTCAGTTCCTTGGCAAGACCCTCGCTGAATCTCAATATCGCTGCCTTGGAACATCCATATGCTGAACCTCCTACATTGGGTCCATTTGAGCCGCCGCCTCCATCCATGTTTATGATAATCCCTGCATTTCGTTCAATCATGTGAGGTAACACAGCCCTGCAGCACATCATGGATCCAAGAAGATTTACCCTCACATCATGCCACCAGACTTCTGGGTCAGCACTCCAGATAGGACCCACATATTTAAAGCTTCCTGCATTGTTAAACAGAAGATCAATCTGACTAATCTTTTCCAATGTCAGATCCACCATTCTATGGATCTGATTCCATTCTGTCACATCTGTAGGTATGGCAATCCCCGTCCCGCCCTTTTGTTCTATGAGTTTAAGCGTTTTTTTCAGTTTCGATTCGGTACGCCCACAGCATACAACTTTCGCACCAGCTTTTGCAAACTCAATAGCGAGTGACTGTCCAATACTGCCTCCAGCACCAGTCACAATTGCTGTTTTACCTTTTAGTTCCATAATATCCTCTTCTATATTTCATATTACCCTTTCATAAGACTCTTCGCAAGATGTATGGCATGCAATGCATCAGGTGCAAAACCATCTGCTCCTATTTTATCTGAAAACTCCTTTGTGAGAGGAGCACCTCCGACCATTACCTTTGCTTTTTCTTCGTTTCCGGTTACTATTGCTTCTTTTATTTCATCAAACATTACCGATCCTCCCCAGGTAATCTTACTTTGCAATTCCTATGAAACTTACTTCACAACCTTGAATGATTCTTCCAGCTGTTTGTCATTCTTTGCACGATTATAAATTTTATCGAGTTCCTTTTTCACATCATGATTTATCTCGTACGTATGTTCTTTAATCTTCTTTTTTACTATTTCATTTGCATACTGCCACATTGACTTTGATCCTATCTCTCTCCATTGGCCAAGATTTGAATGTAGGAAGAGCCTGGGTTCCCAGTATTCTTTTCTGAAATTATCGAATGTGCTCTTTCTCCCAATATAACTCTGTCCTGGGCCAACTGCTTTTATTTCTTCAAGCATGAACCTTTCATCAGAAAAGTCTTCTTTTTTAAGTATTGTCTTCAAATATTGGAAAATTTCATGAATAATAATCACCATCTCAGCGGAGTAGATTTCCCCGCATGAGAGTAAACCAGCTGTTCTGAAGGCCCGAACTCCTGCAAGTGCCGCAATAAGGGAATGTGCTCCAACCTCAAATGCAGCCTGCGCATCAGGCTCTTTACCAGCAGTATTGAGAGATTTGGCTATAACTGGGATATTATAGTAGTTGCAGAGTGCGATTTTATGCAATGTAGCTCGAATGTATTCAGCAGACCCGTATACGAATGTCGAGTATTTCATGTCGAAGGGATCAGCCTCAAATGCATCGTCAGGTGCTATATAATTATACGATTTTGGATTTATGAGGTTAAGCATGGTAAGTCCTGTGAAATGCTCAAACATGCTCTGCAGCAGTGTTGACAACATGGTAATCGGAGCGCTCACCCCAGCTACCGGCATGGTAGAGATCCACATCGGCACCCCTTTATCTAATAAATGGTAGGCCACTTTCAAACCGTTTTTATCGAATGTTCGTGGGCTTATCATCCATACACCAAAAGTAAACCTTTTGCCGGCTGCTTGCGCCATTTCATAGACATAATCAGCGCATTCGGGAGTCGGTTTATCCATATGTTCATAAATATCGTTGCATCTGTATCTGGAATATTCGTAGGAGATCTTATGCATTAATATGCTCTGGAGATGAATGGGAGCATCCATCGGAACCACCGGTGCTGAGCCAACCGTATCAAGCGCATCACCAAGTTTAGTCAATTCAATGAGATCCTGAGTGGTGGGAGGTCTTAATTTTTTTGTTTCCAGATCGTAATACGTTGTCTGATGTGCCCCTGCATCTATTATCCATTTATCTTTCCCATAATTCGGTACATCATACTTTGATTCCTGTAACGCCTTTAGCACCAGATCACTTTTAAATTTCACCGTATCCTTTTCAATTGTAACTCTATCATAATTCGATAATAATTTCACGATACCATTATGAGGTATTTGAATGCCGACTTCCTCTACAAGTGAGAGCGCTTTTTCATGCATTATATCGATATGTTCTTTTGAAAGACCGCCACTGAGTGAGAAATTTGGAATATTCATTTTACCCTTCCATTTCACAAGGGGTGATCATTTGAGCACAATATGTCACTGTCCTTCATTATAACGGAATATAAAATAACTCTTCTCACACTCTATTCCTTGATTCACTTTTTCTGATCAATCAACGAATTGTAAATTGGAAAAATTTAAAAGGAAATAATTAGTGCATGACTATTATCTTCAGAAGTATGGAATGAAAAAATATAATCAGATTAGATAAACTTAAGTTCCATTTTATCCAAATATATCTTCACAATTTTCTATTTTGCTCTTTAGATCAGAGAGAAATTTTGCTCCATCAGCTCCATCCACAATTCTATGATCACAGGCGAGTGAAATTGTAAGTACCGGTTTCACGCAAACTTCTCTTGATTCATCGGCTACAGGTGTGTTTTTAATCGCTCCTACTGCCAGTATTGCTGCCTGTCCTGTATTTAAAATAGGCCTAAAAGACTCTATCCCAAACATCCCTAGATTCGTAATTGTAAAAGTGCCATCACTTAAGTCATCCAAATCGTGTTTTCCTGACCGAACTTTATCGATTAGATCTTTACAGATCGCAGATATTTTAGCAAGACTCAACTTATTGACATTTTTTACTACAGGAACAATGAGTCCTTTTTCTGTTGCAGTGGCAATACCGATGTTGATATCTTCATATATTACTATAGAATCATCTTTTAACGTCGCATTTAATAAACGGTGTCTTTCTAATGTCTGGGAAGTCGCTTTGATCACTATATCCGTATACGTTATATGTACCTTGCCCTGAGTCTCTTTGTTGACTAGCTCTCGTAGCTGAGCTGCCTTAGACATATCCACTGATAATTCCAAATAAATATGTGGAGCTTCGATATAGCTTGTTTTCATTCGTTGTGCTATAAGCTTTTTTATACCTGTTAATTTAACCTCTGAAAAAATTCTTAATTTATCCTCATGAGCAATCTGCTTCTCTTTTATCTCAACATCTTGCGGCGGTTCTCCTCCAGCTTTCTGTTTATCTGCTGCAGAGAGAACATCTTCTTTTCCAATTCGTCCTTCAGGGCCACTCCCTTTCACCTTTGACAGATCAATACCGAGCTCACGTGCTAACCGCTTGGCCAAAGGTGATGCATTTATTCTGCTCTTTATAACTTTTCTTACCCCTCGCTCCGTTTTTTCTGGCTCAATCTTAGCTTCTCCCCGAGGTCTGGCTTTTTCCCTACCAGTCTCCTGTTCAGATAGTTTACCTGCAGGAACTATGTCATCTTTGTCTCCGATATAGGCAATTACCGTATTTACTGGTACTTCTTGGTCTTTTTCCACCAGTATTTTTTTAAGATATCCTGTATGAAATGACTCAACAACCGTGGTTACTTTGTCAGTTTCAACTTCAAAAAGGGGGTCATCCTGCTTTACATAATCACCTTCTTTTTTCAACCAGCTTATTATACGACCCGTATCCATCGTAAGACCTATCTTTGCTAAAATTACTTCCTTAATCATGATTAAAAATCTCCTTCAGATTATAACCTCATTCATGATGGCTTGAAATTATTCTCTATAGTATCTCCTTTATAGCCTTTTCAATATCATCTTCACTGGGAAGAACGTAATCCTCTAACACAGATGGGAAGGGTAGAGGTGCCCATTTTGCACCTATTCTTTTAATAGGTGCATCAAGATATCCGAAAGCCTCATCTGCAATGATCGCTGCAAGCTCACCTCCCACGCCTCCAATTACATAGGCCTCATGCGCTATCACAACTCTACCGGTCTTCTTCACTGATTCCAGTATCGTGTGCTTATCGAGCGGATAAAGAGACCTTGGATCCACTACTTCTACTGAAATACCCTCCTTCTCCAATTTTTCAGCAACACTCAAAGCTGCATGTACCAAATAAGATATAGCGATGAGTGTCACATCCTTACCCTCTTTTTTTATATCTGCCACACCGAATGGAATTGTATACTCCTCTTCTGGTACTTCCCCTTTCATAGGTAAAAGCTTTTTATGCTCTGTAAAAATAACCGGATTTGGATCATTTATTGCCGTCTTCATCATCCCTTTTGCTTCGTATGGTGTAGAAGGAGCAACGAGCTTTAAACCGGGAATGTGCATGAACCATGATTCAAGACACTGTGAATGCTGCTCCGCAGCTCTAATATAGCCACCCATTGCAGTAAGAATAACAATGGGGACATTCATCTGCCCACCGAAAGTATAGTAAAACTTTGCTGCCTGATTCACGATCATATCCATACACAATGGCAGAAAATCTCCAAAGGGGATCTCAGCGATCGCTTTACATCCTGTTATAGCCGCCCCTATTGCGCATCCAACTATTCCCTGTTCTGATATAGGAGCATTTTTTACTCTTGCATCTCCGAATATATCAAACATATTCCCGCTAATTCGGTGCTCACCACCATATTTGCCAACGTCATACCCAATCAAAAATAGATATTTATCTTTTTTCATCTCTTCAATCATCGCCTCACGAAGAGCCTCTCGGTACATTATTGTACGCATTGAACTTCCCTCCTCTCATTCTATAAGCTGTACTACTCTGCATAGACGAACTTTAAAGCATCCTCTGGTTTGGGCAGAGGACTCTTTCGTGCAAATTCAACAGCTTCGTCTATCATCTTCTGGATCCTATTCCTATGTTCTTGAACATCCTTTTCTGAAATTATTTTCTCCTCCAGCATCCTCTTCTCAAAGCTTTCAACCGCATCTTGCTTTAGCGCTGCATCTACTTCTTCCTGCGTCCGTATATCAATATCACCTTCAAAGTGTCCACGATGCCTTACGATTTTACAATTAATTAACGTTGGACCTTCTCCACTCCTCGCTCTTTGCACCGCAGCTTTCGCCGTTGTATATACCTCAAGAACATCGAGACCATCTATATTTTCCCCTTGAATACCGTAGGCAACTGCCCGATCACCTAAATTTTCCAGAACCTTACAGACGGTATCGGTAGGAACCCCACAGCTCAATCTGTTATTTTCAATAACAAAAATTACCGGTAGATTAAAAGACGCAGCCATGTTCACAGATTCATGGAAGGTGCCCTGATTTGTCGCACCATCACCAAAAAAGGAAACAACGACCTGTTTTGTCCCTCTGAGTTTTATTGAATAACCCGCGCCAACTGCAATAGGATTACCATCTCCCACAATACCGTTTGCTCCCAAAACTCCTATACTTCTATCAGCTATATGGAGTGAGCCACTCCTTCCGAGACAGTAACCAGTACTTCTCCCATATAGCTCAGCCATCATTTTTTTAAAATCACCGCCCTTTGCAATCATATGACCATGTCCTCTATGGGTACTGGTGATGTAGTCATCCTTATTGAGATTTGCACAAACTCCCGTTGCGACTGCTTCAGCACCCAAATAAAGATGTGTAAAACCCTCCTGTTCCCCTGCTCTAAAAACTCTTGCCTGAGTGCGCTCAAAAAGCCTTATTTTGAGCATGGTTTCATACAATCTGAGAATTATTTCTCTATCAAAGTCTTTTAAGCTCTTCATAATTCCCCCTTAATTTTAAAAATCAGGTTTGAAGGAGTTCCCCTCACGTACCATTATCCCAGCGACATTATCGATTGATAACATTCTCATAAATATAATTTTAAATAAGCAAAATTTTTTAAAAAAATGAGAACGTTACCATTATTTTGTTGCAAATCATCTAAAATGTCAAGAAATAATTTGCAGTGGAGTTAAAAAAATATCTTTTAATCCCACCTTTAGACGTGAAACCCCTTTCTTCACCCCTCCATCTGCTGTGTTCCCTTTTTTCATCGAATGTATCTCATCCCCAACAGCCGCCTCTAACTCTCTTTTCATTTTCTATTCATATAGTGTCTTCTGCAAACCCAATATCAATTCCTTCTTAATTCTCTAAATCAATTAATTACCTTCTTCTGCTTGATTTTTAATAACTTTATCAATTAAATATAATGAATCCATAAAAGGTCTACAGAAATAAAGCATATAAATGTAAATAGTGGGTATCTGTGGAAGTGATCTCGAAATGTTTTTTGTAAATTCCAGCAAGCAAAACCCACAATGATACTAGGGAATGAAGGAGCAGTGGTGATTCATACGATAGGCAAAGAGGTATCTTTTATTAAAGAGGGAAAAGAGTAAGTTTTGAGTCAGCCTTATAGTGTCGGAACTGTAATTTTTATACATAGGGGCGGTACGGATTATGTGACATTGTTAGAATAATAGATGATTAGTGTAAAATATTTTTTAACTACGGCTTCTTAAAAAATACACAAATACTAAAGAAATTCATCCTCTAAACCAGCGTATCACTTTACCCAATGTCTGGCGTTTTGCGAGCCGGACACTTTTTTTTAAATTTTTCAGATAGTTATAAATGTCTCCTTCTTTTTTGTAGGCTATAGCAAGATTGTGATAAACTTGTGCATAGTTTTCATCGATTTCTATCGCTCTACTATAACAGCTTTTCGCATGTTCATATTCACCTCTTTCAAGATATACATTTCCAAGATTATTCAAGGCAGTTTTATACCTATGATCAATAGAGAGTACTTTATTGAAATAATACTCTGCTTCGTCTAATACTCCTCTACGTGCAGAAATTACCCCTATCTTATCTAAGGCAAACAGATTTTCAGGTTCAATTTTAAGGATCTGCTCAAATATATCACTCGCCTTGTCGAAATACCCCCGGTCTAAGTATCTTTTTCCTTTGATTTTCAATTTGTTAATATTTGAGGATTCATTGCCCATTCATATTTTCTCATCTTTGCGTAACTGTCTGATTTCTAATATCATGAACTTACCCTACTATTTTGTTAACTTCTTGAAAAAATCTACTATCTCTTTATTGGCAGGATAAATAAAAAATATCGTCTTTATAGATTTTTTAATAATCCATTTGAGCTTTTCTCCACTTTGAACTAAAAAACAATCTCCCCTTTTTGCAGTTATTTTTTTTTTTCACAAATAAGATCTATCTCACCTTCAATTACATAATTAATTTCATTCTGCTCTTCAATCTCCGCATCAAACCACCCTTCTGGAGCCTCCCAATACCCGGCTATTAATTTTTCATCTTTTGAATAATAAAAAGTATTTATCTTTGCAGTATAATCAGGGTTACTGTCATAAGGATGGTTTACAGTAGTACTTTTTAAAAAATCATTATTTACTAATCGCATTGAACTTCTCCTTTCTCACTTTGAAACTATTTCATTTAAACATCTCTTTTTATATCGATTAATCAACAAAAAAAAGCTCTATCATTTTTGCTATTTCATCCCTACGTTCATCAAAGAGAAAATACTCAACACTGTATAATCCTTTAACGAGCCCTCCTATATCAACTTGGCTTATTTCGCTCACACTTACATTCCCACTAATCGCAACATTAGTAAATTCTTTTTCTTTGATCACATTATTGTTGTGATTTTTAATTGTGACCCTCAATATAGCATTCGAAATTGAATGTTCGAAATTACTGATTGTTATGTCGATAGTGTTATCCCTTTTTAATATAGTATTTCCGTGTAAACCCGTGATATAGAGTGGCTGCAAATTGTTTTTTACAACAAAATAGGCAAGCTTTGTATTCCCGTTTATACCAACCAGCCCCCAGAAAAATGTCCAAATATCAAACATCGTCATAAAATAAAATGCAGCAAACTCATCCGGACTTTCTCTCAAATAGCCTATTATATTACTGAGTACAATTGCCTGGCAGGCCTGTACTTCCTTCCAGTCTTCCTTGCTCAATTCCCTGCCGAAATAATTTATATCAGCGGTCTTTCTATCAAAACCCCACATTGCATCCGTTGCCCATCTGAATTTTCCATCGTAGGCATTGATGAGCTCATTCGTCGGTTCAGGCATACCATCAAAGCCAAACTCAGTAAATACGGTTGGCCTTTGGCCCCCCAATGTATCTCTTACTTTATTCACGATAGTATAACACGGTACAATCGGAGGAACTTCTGGACAGTAATGGTAATCCCACACTGCGAGCTCTAAATTGTACATGGGAAAATCCTCAAGCACTTTTTTTCTTTTTTCTTTATTGCTCAAATTTCTTTCTTTATGATTTAGTATGCGTTCAACAAGTTCTAAACAGAAGCAACCGGCTGGAACTATTGGTCTTGATCGATCTTCGTCCTTAACTAAATTGTATATGTGCTCATACCATTTCATTCTCCTAAAATTATGAACGAGCATGAGAGGCTCATCACCCATTTCCCACATTATTATGCTTGGACAATTTCTCAATGACCTGATCATCGCTTTTGCATCCCTCACTGCATAGAGTTCCAATTCAGGATGAACCATCCACACTTCGAAAAATCCAGTCCATACGAGCATATACCCCAGTTGATCACAATACTGTGCTATCTTTTTATAATGCATTTTAATGTCGCTTGGCCATCTCGAGCAGGTGGCACCAATTTTCTTATGCAACAATATATCTTTTACAATGGACTCATCACTAGGACAAATCTCCGATTCCCGTAGATAGCTAATTGCATTATGGGTNCCTCTGGGGACTATCTTTTTGTTGTTGAGATAAAAGTGAGATCCTTTCATGGTAATGGTTCTCACGCCAAAGGTTTCATACATATCATCTATTGCTTTTCCTTTCTCATTTTGTAAAATAATATGAGCTAAATACATATTTGTCCTCTCAATCGTCCATAATTCTGGATTTTCCATCTTGAAATATAACTCTATTTCATTTTCATTCATAGGGAGACAAAAAACCCCCTCATCAATCAACTGTAATATTCCGCTTTCCTCTGGCAGCCATTTTGATACCTCAATCTTTATCTTCCCGTTAAACCTCGTCCACGTATTGTTCTTTAACTTTACTTTACATTTAAGATATGCTCCACCCGTCGCGATATCATCTGTACATATAAATGCATCTTCAATATGATTTCGATTAAGAATGAGTAAAGTGGCATCATCTGCAATGCCAGACCAGGCTTCGTCCCACCAGTCCTTGTTACTAATGCTGCCTGTATATGGAGGATTACAGTAAGAATACTGAAATCCATTATAGAAAAAAAATGGTGTGTTAGTTACGATATTCGATACTTTTACCGCAATAACGACTTCCTTGTTTTTCGTTGATGCGATCTCTTCCGTTATCTCTATCTTGAACGGAAAAAGTCCAAGATGATCAATCATTACAGGGCTCTCATTTACCCACACATCGCTCAATAGATTAATACTACCAAAATTGAGATAGACTAACTTATCCTCATCCACCTTTTCCATTGAAATCCTTTTTTTATACCAGGTATAGTACTCAGATCTCCATATATTTCCTTGTGCCGGATTAGCATGCTCTGGATTCGGCTCTCCATACAGCATTCCAGCAAACTTTCCAAATCTAACTGGATTTTCGGGGATATGTCTATAGGAATGAGGAATAATGATCCTTTCCCAACTGCTTTCATCATAATTAAAGGAATAGAATTCATTTCTCAATCCATCATTATTCCTATCAAAAATAAAGCTCCATTCTTTTAATTCGACTTCTTTTCTTACCCTGGGATAAGGTTTTTCCTTGAACTTTTTAATGCTTTCCCGGATCTCTTCAATACTTACCACTACTTCTCTCGTATCATAAAACTTACTTGTAACTTCATAGTATCTTTTTAAATACTCCCATCTTTTCTTTATATCCAATTCGATAAGTTCTACTATTTCTCTCTTATTCATTTTGATACCTCACTTATAGAGCACGTATCTTATTATACTATTTTTCTTTTTTTGACAACCTTTCCATTTTACCGATATAAAAAACAAATTTATTAAAAAAATTTTGACAACGTTTCCGCTATAGTTTAACATGCTGATATAAAAGTCAAGATAAATCACCATAGATAAAAACTAGTATTAATTAGAAATAATTTCTTTTGTTTCTACCGTCCTCTGGGATTGCACTTAGAAAACTATTTTCGGTTGTATCGCAAATAATTTCTCAATAAGAAGTATTTGCAATTGTTATTAGGATAAGATTTTTATGACCTAATTTGCTTAATATAAAAAATTATAAAAATGAAATATATTCATGGAGGAAAAAATGAAAGTAAAATTAACAGTCGGAGTTGTAGTCACAGGGAGTGAGGCTCTTAAAAGCGAAAAAGGTGCAAATATCTATGAGTATATGGTGGATAAAATTTCGAGCCTAGGGGTCGAAGTTGTGGGATTTGATAAACCCATAAGTCAGGGAGCAGGGGTTTCAAAGCAGGCAAGTTTATTCTTTAGTAAAAATAATGTAGATCTCCTACTTGTTATAGAGGGGACATGGACATATGATAACCTCCTCATTGATGTAACTAAATTTTTAAATTGTCCTATCATCTTCTGGGCAACACCTGAGACCTTTAATGTGCCATTTCCTCAAACCTGTACACTGGTAGGGATAACACAAACCTGTGGAACCCTTGTGAAGATGGATAAAAAAATAAAGGTAATTTTAGATGATATATACAGGGAAGAAGGTTTCAACAAGTTTAAAAATTATATTCATATACTTTCAATCATTAAGAAACTTCAGTTTACAAACATCGGTCTTATTGGAGGCAGCAGATGTCCAGGTATGCTTGACACTTCTTTTCACGAACTTGAACTAAGAAAGCAAATAGGTCCTGAAGTGATCTATGTACCTTCAAGCGATCTCCTATCAGAAATTAATTCTATAACAGATGCACAGGCTGAAAAAGTCCAAAAAGAACTAATTCCCGATGATCAGATAGAAAATGTAGAGAAAGATATAATGCTTCAATCCATGAAAATATATATTGCCACAAAAAAACTGGTTGAAGATTATGAGCTCGATGCAGTGGGTTATAAATGTTGGCCAGATTTAAGACATGCCAATATTTGCTCTCCCTGTTTTACCCTTTCAAAATTGTCCGATGAGGGAATTCCCTGTGCATGTGAGGGAGATACCATGGGCGCCGTATCGATGTATATTTTGCAGCTGCTCACCGGCAGAAATGTGTACCTTGGTGATTTTCTAAAGGCAGATACAAAAACGAATGAAGCACAATATTTTCACTGTGGCGCTGCATCTTCCAACTTAGCGAAAGATAAAAAAGAAATTATATACAGAAAAAACGCTCAATACTCTGACTATGATTGGATTGATGGCCTCATTGTTGACTTTCCCCTGAAACCGGGTAGAATTACCTTTGCACGGATTGGGGAAATAAAATCTAAATATCGAATGGTTGTGTACACGGGTGAGGCAACTGAAACAGATATGTTTGTAAGGGGAAATCCCGCGAGAGTTAAACTGGATAGCAGTGCGGAAGATGTGGTTAACGGTTTAATCCAAAATGGTTCAGGACATCATCAGATTGCGGTGCATGGCGACATCCTCGATAACCTTAAGTTGTTCTGTGAGTTTCTAAACTTAGATTTAGCCGTGTTATAAGCGTAAAAAAGAACCATGATATTCATATCAAAATTTTTATCTAACATCTTTTCATATTTAAATGTCACAATTAATCTTAAAAGGAGGTATATAAAATGAAAGCATTGAGGAAAATGAAGGAAGGGAAAGGCAATCTTGCTATTGAGGAAGTCCCGATACCCGAAATAAAACACGATGAAGTGTTAATGAAAGTTTGGGCGGCAGGTGTGTGTGGAAGTGATTTGTTAATAGAAGATGACAAACATTTCTATAAAGCGCCTGTCACACTTGCCCATGAATTTTCAGGAGTAGCGTATAAAGTTGGTAAAGAAGTGAAAAAAATAAAGGAAGGAGATTATATAGTTGGAGACATTGAAACACCAACAGGTTGGCTTGGTGTGACAAGAGATGGGGCTTATGCTCCCTATATGTCTATGCCTGAGAAAGTTTGCTACACAGTGCCGAAGGATTTTAATTTAGATCATGCAACACTCACAGAGCTTGTTACCGCGATAGTTCATATAATGCAGGAAAGAACCTCTGTTAAAGCAGATGATTTTGTTGTGATTGTTGGCCCGGGGCCAATGGGATTGATTGGGTTACAGTTTGCAAAAATTCGAGGAGCCACGAAAGTAGCATTAATAGGGTTAAAAAAAGACAAAAAAAGACTTGAAGTGGGAAAACAGCTGGGGGCTGACTATATACTCTATTCGGACGAACACCCCGAAAAAAAGATAATGGATCTCACAGGAGGTAAGGGTGCCGATTATGTGTTAGAGTGTGCGGGAGCAAAAGTTGGAGATAATATTGTGGGGGTACAGCATGCCATAGATTGTGCAAAAAGAGCATATGAGGGCGAAGGGGGTAAAGGAGTAATTGCATTTATTAGCCTGTGGGGCGAGCCTATTACTCTAAACGTTGATCAGGTATCATTGGGCCAGCTTAGCATCCATGGATGTTGGAGCTGGAATGGATCAGACACATGGCAGAGGGCGGTTGATCTTGTAACAAGAAATGTATTCAATTTCGATCCCATGATTACTGGGCGATATGAATTGGATGAATGGAAAACAGCTTTCAAAAATTTAAGAGATGGAAAGGATATAAAGGCGCTCATCTGTCCAAATGGCCGAGACTGGTTGTGATAAATAATTCCCTCTGTGAGTGGATTTTTAAAAATCTGATTTACATATGAATTATGAAGTTTTCCAATAATAAAAGTATTTTAGAAGAGCTTTCTCTCAATTCCATCCCTGCAGCGATAGAGGATAACATCTACAACTTTTTTATCAAGATAGGTAAAAAAGCAAAAAGAATAGTGCATATTGAGAGTAACATAAAATGGATAATAGCCCTCCCATCCATATGGCCCAATTATTTATTTGATGCGCGGTTTGAAATTACCGATATTGAGGAAAATCTTAGAGACATTATACGACAAATTAAGCGGGGAGACGCACCTGCCCAGTGGTTTATTGGTCCCAGATCAAATTCTGTTGATTTTATAAAAATTTTATCCAAATATGGTTTTAGTATGGTTGTGCAATGGCCTGGTATGGCAGTAGAACTTTTAAAAATGAATACAGATTTCTCTAACCCACCGAATTTGAGTATTGAGGTCATTAAGGGAGAAGACAGTTTGTCTGAATGGGTTAAAGTTGTGCGCACGGCCATGTTCGGAAATGGCTTTATGGGTATAGACCTATTTAAGAATCTATTGACTGATACAGATTTCAACTTCTATTTAGCATTCCTTAATGAAAAACCTGTTGCAACCTCGCTGTCATTTTTTTCATCCGGAATAGTCGGACTGTATTTGATTTCAACCCTGCCGGTATACAGAAACCGGGGAATCGGAAAAATGATAACATTAGCACCACTATTCGATGCAAAAAAAATTGGTTATAAAATCGGAGGGCTTTTTGCAACTCAATTGGGTGAGAGGATCTATCGTAGAATAGGGTTTAAAGAAGTCTGCAATTTCGACATTTATTTTTATGGATATTTTTAAATCAACTTGATTATATGAAGATGGATTTACTATTTAATCCTGAAATTATGTACTTGGCTCAATAAAATTCATCAATATTTCTTCATTATTTAATAGATAGAACTGGGGGTTTAAAAAATACAATGAATTTTTCATCACATCATTGGAACATCGACGATAGAAACCATTTTTTCTCTCAATACCTAAATATACCCCTTAAGGCTGAGCTCATTTGCCCTGTGACACGCAACAAATGATTCCGTAATTCCCTTAACCGGTTTTAATTCAGGAACAATCTTTTCACATATCTCTTTCACATACTGACAGCGGGTATGAAATACACATCCAGAAGGTGGATTGGAAGGATCCGGTATAGAACCACTTGCTAAAATCTTCCTTCTACTTCCCGCCTCATGTTTTGAAATCGCAGAAAGCAATGCCTCCGTATATGGATGCAGGGGCTCTTTATATATCACATCCGATGATGCAATTTCCACAATCTTCCCCAAATACATCACCATGATTCTATCACTTATATATTCAACCACACTTAAATCATGAGCAATAAAGAGATATGAGAGATTCATTCTGTCCTGTAAATCAGAAAGTAAATTCAACACCTGCGCCTGAACCGAAACATCCAGTGCGGATACCGGTTCATCACAGATTATCAGCTCCGGTTTTATACTCAATGCTCTCGCAATACCAATCCTCTGTCTCTGCCCCCCACTGAATTGATGAGGATATTTATTGAGATCATCCACACCCAACCCCACTGTTGTCAACAGCTCTTTCGCCCGTTCTATACGCTCCTGGGAAGTTCCTATATCGTGAATCGCCAAGGGTTCTGCAACAATATCCCCAACCCTCATCCTGGCACTCAATGAAGAATAGGGATCTTGAAAAAGCATCTGAAAATGTTTCCGCACCTCTTTCAACTCTTGTTTATTCAATTCCAATAGATTCTTCATTACCCCATTCATACAAAACTCTATACCCCCCTCTGTCGGCTCATACAGTCTTACAATACAGCGACCTATCGTGGTTTTCCCAGAACCACTTTCCCCAACCAGTCCAAGCGTCTCACCTTTCTTAATGGAGAAGTCTACCCCATCTACGGCTTTTGTGTACCCAACAATCCGCCTGAGAAACCCTTTCTGTATTGGAAAGTATTTCTTTAGACCTCTTACTACCAATATGTTTGAACTGTCGATTTTATTAGACTGCACTGCGAGTAGCCGTTCTCCTTCTCATAAGCTGATTCCTCATGGCTTTAAATATCTCTTTCGCTATGCTGTCGCTTCATCTCTGTAAACCCAGCACTTGGCATGAAGTAATAAGAACTTATTTTGCATATGGATCAATTACATCCCGTAAAGCATCACCTACATAATTAAAACAGAGTACTGAAATAATTATGAATAGACCTGGAATTAACATCCACGGATACAGCCTTAAAACTTGTATTTTATTAGCTTGACTTAGTAGCAAACCCCAGCTTATCATGGGAGGTTTTATTCCTAAACCAAGGAAACTTAATGCACTCTCTCCAATGATTAAATAAGGTATGGCTAATGTCCCGATCACTATGATATGGCTTGCAATATTCGGTAATAAATGTTTAAATATAATTCTGCCAGTATTTGCTCCAGATATTCTTGCTGCAGCTATAAATTCAGATTCACGTAAAACCAAAACCTTACCCCTAACTTCCCGAGCTAGGCCTGGCCATCCAATAAATCCTAAGACTACAACAATTCCTAAATATACAAAAGTGGATGGCCAGTTTGGAGGTATTGCAGCAGCTAACGCCATCCATAGAGCTAATCTTGGAAAAATTCGCAAAATCTCAATAAAACGTTGTATAATGTTATCTACCCACCCCCCATAAAAACCAGATATAGTGCCAATGGTAGAACCTAAAAACATTATAATAAATACACCAACAAGAGGGATAGTCATTGACACTTGTCCTCCATAGAGTGTTCGTGACAACAGACAACGACCTCTATGATCTGTTCCTAAAAGAAATATTTCCCCATCTTCAACTCCAAACATATGTAGATCTGTTTCATAAAAACCAAAAAGTTTATATTTTTCTCCCTGAATAAAAAACTTGACATAATATTTTATGTTTGTAATGTCTTCATAAACAAATAGTAAAGTTTCTGGATCTCTATATCCTTCTGTTTTGTAAACAAAGGGTCTAAAACTAAAATTACCTGCATCATCTATGAATCGTAGCCGATGTGGTGGTGAATATAAATATTCCGAGTGCGGTTCACTCATATTATACGGAGCGAAAAATCCTGCAAAAATTATAATAATATAAATGAAAATCAATATTATTGCTGAAATTACAGCTATACGATGATGGAGAAATTTACGCCACATTAATTGTCTAGCACTTAAATATCTATAGTCCTTATTTCCCCTATTTAATTGCTTTTCTTTATTGAACATACTATTCTGATATTTATTTTTGAATATATTAATTAAATTGCTTTCCTATAATTTTTATCATTTTTTATATTTTTATGTTGCAATCATTTACATAATCAATCATAGCGAATTCGAGGATCAGACCAAGCAAGAAAAATATCAGCGATAAGATTCATTAATAAAAGAACAGACGCGATAATAAACAATATTGCTCCTGCAAGATACATATCTTGTTGAATTAACGATCTGTAAAATACCGGTCCTATTGTGGGTAAATCTAAAACAATAGCAACAATCATTGAAGCCGATAATACTTCCGGTAAATACATACCTATTCGACTAATAATAGGGTTTATTGCTATGCGCACGGCATGTTTATATATAACAACAATCTCTCTCAGTCCCTTTGCTCTTGCAGTTTGCACATATTGACTGCTTAATATGTCAAGTAAATTGCCACGCATTATGCGCATCATAATAGCTGTCCCCGTTAAACCTATAATTACAACAGGTACTGGCAAATGTTTTATTAAATCAAATACCTTACCCCACCATGGAAGAGTATTATATCCAGGCGAAAATAAACCTCCAATATATTGAGCATTAAAATAAAATACACTGATGAACATATACATTAAAGATAGCAGAAATGGCGGTATTGCCATGCCAAGAAAAGCAAGGAAAGATAAAAAGTAATCTATTATAGTATACTTATGAGTAGCTGAGTATATACCTATCGGGATAGCTACTATCAAAGTAAAAATGAGAGTAGTTATTAATAAAACAAATGTAAACAAGAAACTCTTTCCGATTAATTGGAGTACTGGAGTATCTGCTTCACTCATAGCTATACCAAAATCACCTCGTGGAAAACCTGATATCCATGATAAATACTGTTTGTAAATCGGTTGACCCAGTCCATAACGTTCACGGAGTATTTCCAGAGCTTTTTGAGATGCTTCACCACCCTGAGCTCTTAATTTAGCTACATATGTATCTACATAATCTCCAGGTGGTAATTGTATAATTACAAAACAAATTATTGATATGATCATAAGTGTTGGGATCATAAATAAAATGCGTCGTACAATATAGTTTAGCATTAGTATCGATCCTTCCAGATTTTTGAGTATCGAATATGAAAACCTATATTTATTGATATACCTAAATTCGTTTCTTTATTAAATCCAAATATTCAATCCTACATCTAATTATATGATTATAGCATTCTTAACATGATGAAAATAATAATATTTCTCATTTTAAAATTTTAATAAACAATAAGTTATTCTTGCTATTTTGGTTTTTAATCATGAAGGAACAATATAGTGGGATTGAACAATAACATTTTTAATTTTTATTATTTGAATATGACAACTTAATTCCGAACATTAACAAATATCTCTATTATCAACGATCATATTTTTAATTTTGCTTCAATAAAAAATATCACCTCTTTAAATTTCATAATCTTATTATCAGTATAGACCCGAATCCTTCGTCTAAAAATTAAAAACCATCTCACATGAAATATTCTAAATTTTATATAACATTAGATTCTCTAAAAACTATTTATAGAATATTTTGAAACATAATTATTATTTTTATAATTATTTATATTAAATTCAATTTTTTTAATGTCTTTTTAGCAACTCTCATGCTTTCAAATGGTATCGCTGCATAATCCCAGGAAAGTACTATACCATCAGCACCATTTTTAATTGAGTAATCAATCCCTTCCTTTATCTTTTGGG
>JGI24422J19971_10000536_pt1 | contig 21287 bp, 17 predicted proteins | sample DeeMarSWOR152_54_FD_19971 | JGI IMG/M metagenome (IMG submission 19971) | reverse complement strand
AGAGTTTTTCAAGGTTTTTTTGGAATGTTAGCACGATTATTTCCTTGGTCTTTAAGTATGGGACAAAGATGAATGCTCTACTGATGTACGATTTCCCGGATTGACAGGGAAAAAGCTCCATGAGAAAATGAGCTGACTTTGTGAGAAGAGGAGAGTTCGGATGAGCATGCTCCGATTATTTAGAAAGGCTCTAGGCATGTATAAGAGGGGAATCGTTTTAATCCTAATTCTTTTAATTCCGTGTTCATGCGTAGAAAAAAGAAAAAGCATGATTCAAGATATAAATCCTACAACCCTAATGTGGTACACCCATCCTGCGGATAAGTGGGAGAATGCGCTTCCAATCGGAAACGGCAGACTGGGAGCCATGGTTTTTGGCGAGACTGGGGAAGAAAGAATTCAATTTAACGAAGAGACCTATTGGTCAGGTGGACCGTATTCCCAGACCGTTGAAGGAGGGTATAAGACTCTTTCTGAAATACAACAGCTCATTTTTGAGGGCAAATATCTCCAGGCTCATAAGCTCTTTGGCCGTCACTTGATGGGCTATCCTGTGGAGCAGCAGAAATATCAATCAATGGGCGATCTCATCCTTAAATTTTCCGAAGCTGGAGTGGTTACAGATTATGTGCATCGATTGGACCTAGATCAAGCCATCGTAACCACAAGTTATGAACAGGATGGAATAAAATTCAAAAGAGAAGTATTTGTGACTCCTGTCGATCAGGTTATCGCTGTTAGGATAACCACCGATCAATCAGGAAGCTTGTCCTTCACGGCGAACTTAAGAGGATGTCGTAACAGTGCCCATTCCAATTATGCGACAGACTATTTTCAGATGGATGGGTATGGTGATAACGGCCTGATCCTTCGGGGAAAGTCAGCAGATTATCTGGGCGTTGAAGGACAAATCCGCTTTCAAGCCAGAGTGGAAGCTGTACTTGAAGGTGGGCTAATTGAGATCGAAGATACTGATCTGATTATCAAGGGGGCTGATGCTGTGACTTTTTACATTGCTGCTGCTACTAATTTCGTCAACTTTAAAGATGTCAGCGCAGATCCTCACAAAAAAAATCAAAGTGTTCTTGATGCACTCGATGGTAAATCATATGAGGATATCAAGGATGCACATGTTAGAGAACACCAAAAATTGTTCAGAAGAGTAGCCCTGGATTTGGGATCAACATCCTATTCTTTTCTTCCCACGGATGAAAGATTGAAGAAATTCAATGGCCAAAATGACCCGAATCTGGCTGCTCTGTGTTTTCAGTTTGGTCGTTATATGCTGATTTCATCCTCCCGACCTGAAACCCAGCCGGCAAATCTTCAGGGCATCTGGAACCAATACATGAATCCTTCCTGGGATTCTAAGTACACCACCAATATCAATACAGAGATGAACTACTGGCCCGCAGAAGTAGGAAATCTGAGCGAGTGTGCAGAGCCTTTATTCACTATGATTCATGAGCTAACCGAACAGGGCGGAGAAGTGGCTCGGGAACACTATGGTTGTCGCGGCTGGGTTTTCCATCAAAATACAGATATTTGGAGGGTAGCAGCTCCGATGGATGGTCCGGATTGGGGCGCATTCACAACAGGAGGAGCTTGGCTGTGCACTCATCTTTGGGAGCATTACCTTTTTACAGGGGATAAAGAGTTTCTAGCAGCTGCCTATCCTGTGATAGTAGGTTGTGTGGAATTTTTCCTCGATTTCCTTGTGGAGCACCCAAAGTATGGATGGTTGGTGACCAATCCTTCGACCTCACCTGAGAATTTTCCTGACTGGCCCGGTAATGTAACATTTTATGACGAGGTGTGTGCCTGGATGAGTCCAGGCACCACGATATGTACAGGTTCATCCATCGATATGCAGTTGCTCAGAGATTTGTTTGGTTATATGGCCCAAGCCTCTGACATCTTGGATGTTGATCATGAAATGAGAAACAATGTCCTCGAAACCAGAGAAAAGCTGGCACCTATGCAGATAGGGAGGAGAGGAGATCTGCAAGAATGGCTGGAAGACTGGGATCAAAAGGAAGAGAGCCATCGCCATATTTCCCATTTGTACGGGCTTTTTCCAGGAAATCAGATCTCTGCTCTTCAAACGCCCGAGATGGCTGAAGGAGCAAAAAAGGTCCTGGAACAGAGAGGTTTGGCCGGAAATGGATGGGCTTCTGCCTGGAAAATGGCCTGTTGGGCCCGGTTGTATGATGGACAAAAGGCAATGGATAATTTCAGCTACTACATTCAGAATTATTGCTTTGATAATCTGTTTGCCATTTGTTCTCGGGCGCTTCAGGTCGATGGTCTTTTTGGTGTTACGGCGGCTGTAGCGGAAATGTTACTGCAATCTCATGAAGATAAGCTCTGTTTTTTACCTGCATTGCCCCAATCTTGGGTGGATGGAGAAGTGAAGGGACTTAAAGCAAGAGGGGGATTCGAGGTCAGTCTTCATTGGGAGAGAGGCCAACTTGTCTCGGCCAAGATTTTATCAACATTGGGAAATCCCTGTCACGTTCGGTTTTCGGATCTTGTAGATGTCTATGAAGATGGCTCTAAGATCGTTACAAAGGCACTCACTGATAAGGTTTTCTCCTTTCAGACTAAAAGAGGCGGAATTTACGAAATAAAGGCCAAGTCCAAGCATTAGATCAGCAGTCAGGCCAGGTGAATCATAAGTTCGGCTGATGATTGTTTAGTCTGGATTAGATGTAAAAAATATTTTATTGCAATAAACTGAAAAAAATTTATAATCTTTCTGTGATTCGGGACGGACAATCTTCCCATTCTTTGGGTATTCAAAGATGATTGTCTCAGCAGCCAAAAAACATAAGGAGGGAAAGTCATGAGAAATGAGGTCATCGAAAAAATTGCGGCTCTGGCCACTGCTGCCTTCGGGTTGGTTGCAGCCTTGGCCTGGAATGGTGCTATCCAAGCCATCTTCAAGAAAGTTTTCGGTTCGGCCGAAGGGATCGGACCTATGTTGGTCTATGCTATAGTGATCACCATCATTGCTGTCATTGTGACCCTATGGATTGGAAAAGCTTCAGAAAAAGCAAAATCCAAAGAATAAGGAATAATCCAACAGGTCTGATTGTTTCCAAATCTTAAGCAGGAGGGCGAGAAATGCACGATTTTGAAAAATTGGGAGTATTCTATCTTGGACGCATGTTCGATATTGAAAGAGGACAGGCTTTGGACGATCTGTTGTTGTATGATTCCAAAGATCTCACAACCCATGCTGTCTGTGTGGGAATGACAGGGTCTGGAAAGACCGGATTAGGCATATCTCTTTTGGAAGAGGCAGCTATAGATGGTATCCCTGCAATTGTGATCGATCCAAAAGGGGATATGGGGAATCTTCTCCTGACATTTCCGGATTTACAAGCCTCCGATTTTTTACCTTGGGTGGATCCCGATGCAGCGGCCCGGAAAGGATTAACGATTGAAGAATTTGCCAGAAAAACAGCCGGCACCTGGCGCAAGGGCCTTGCTGAATGGGGGCAGGATGCTTCCCGGATTCAGAAATATCGAGAGTCCGTCGATATATCGTTATACACCCCTGGAAGCACAGCAGGCCTCCCTATCACCATCCTTCGGTCCTTCGCTGCTCCTGCTTCAGGTATAGTTGAGGATGCAGAAGAACTGAGAGAGAGAATTGTTACCTCTGTCTCAGGATTGCTCGCCTTGGTAGGACTTGCTGCTGATCCCATTCGAAACAGAGAGCACATTCTTTTATCAAATATCCTGCACCAAGCTTGGGATGAAGGAAGGGATCTCGATATCAAAAACATGATTCGTGAAATTCAGACTCCTCCCTTTGACAGGGTGGGAGTCTTCGACCTTGAATCCTTCTTTCCGGCTAATGAACGGTTGGATCTCGCCATGCAGCTCAATAATCTGCTTGCCTCTCCTAGTTTTGCCAACTGGATGGAAGGCATTCCTTTGGATATCGGAAACCTGCTCTACACGAAGGAAGGAAAACCTCGTATATCCATTCTCTCCATGGCTCATCTCAATGACAGTGAACGCATGTCTTTTGTGACTTTACTGTTGAATGAAATCATCTCTTGGATGAGGTTACAGCCCGGAACAACATCCCTTCGTGCTCTTCTGTATATGGATGAAATTTACGGTTACTTTCCTCCAACTGCCATGCCACCTTCGAAAGTGCCTATGCTGACCTTATTAAAACAAGCGCGAGCCTACGGATTAGGAGTTGTCCTTGCAACGCAGAATCCGGTCGATTTGGACTATAAAGGACTGGCAAACGCGGGGACATGGTTTATCGGTCGACTTCAAACAGAGCGAGATAAATTAAGGGTTTTAGAGGGATTAGAAGGTGCTTCTCAATCTGCGGGATTTGTATTCAATAGGGGGGAGANGGATAAGATGTTGTCTGCTCTCGGTCACCGCGTGTTCCTGATGCATAATGTCCATGAAAACCACCCCACACTGTTTCAAACAAGATGGGCTCTTTCTTATCTCCGTGGTCCTCTCACGCGAAAACAGATAAAAATCTTGATGGATCCGCGAAGAGAAGAAATTTCCAAACAGAATGTTGAAATCCCGTCTCAACCTTTGATGGCACAGCCGCGTATGCCCAGCGAAATCAGAGATGATGTGGTTGAACAACCTAGGATCCCTTCTCAAATCAGCCAATTTTACCTGCCGGTGGAAGTCATTTTAAGCGAGAGCGATAGATTGGTTTACAGGCCCTCTCTTCTCGGCACATCAAGACTGCATTTCGCATCCGTACGGGCTAAGATCGATCGCTGGCAGTCGATAAGCCTTATGGCTCCCCTTACAGGGACCGATGTAACAGTTCCTTGGGAGCAGGCTAAGATATTTACAGGCGAAACACCCTTTCTTGAGAAGCAACATCACGCCAATGCAAAATTCTCAGCCCTGCCTCCTGCAGCCACTCTAGCATCGAGCTACAAAAATTGGGAAAAGAACCTGAAGAGTTTTCTCTACCAAAATCAGACATTGCGTCTCTGGGAATGCCGCAATTTCAAGGAATTTTCACAAGTGGGGGAAAGTGAGGGAGATTTCAGGGGGAGATTGGCCCATCTTGCGCATGAGAATAGGGATCTCGAGGTGGAAAAACTTCGAAAACGTTATGCACCTAAGCTTGAGAGAATGCAAGAACGTCTGAGAAAAGCCCAAGTTCGTGTCGAACGAGAAAAAGCGCAATATGGTCACCAGAAAGTTCAGACAGCTGTCTCGGTTGGTGCCACTCTGATAGGCGCAATCTTCGGACGTAAAACGATGAGTACCGGGACCATAGGGAGAGCGACAACCAGCATGAGGGGAGTGGGCCGTGCAGCCAGAGAAAAGCAGGATATAGCCAGGGCCCAGCGTGAGGTTTTAGTGATTCAAGAAAAACTGGCTGTTTTAGAGGAGGAATTCCAGGCAGAAATTGCTGATTTGAAAGAGGAGCTTCTTCCTGAGGATCTCGAGCTTATGGAAATCCCTATCAGACCGAATAAGACCGATATTTTTGTTACCCAACTTGCATTGGTCTGGATCCCTTGGAAGGTGAGTCAGGACGGGTTTGCTGAGCCAGCATTCGTATTAGATTAGGCTTTTTTCCACTCCTTTTTGAGTGCGCCGAAGATCTTGAATTACGCAGGAGCTCCATAGGCTGCTCCTATTCCCAACTTTTCCGCATGAAGCTCCGTCTGACCGAGTTTGACCTTTTTTTGGAGCCAGTTTTCCAGGTTTCTCCTCCAATGCGATCGCAATCTCCTCGTTTTTTTGTGCCTCTATGCAACTTTTTTCGTTGATAATGTCTTTATGAATATAGATATAAATTTTAATCGGAAATTATACTATAATTTATTCAGGAGATAGAAGAAATTTTCTCTAATAAGCCTGAAATCAAATTAAGAGGAATCAGTCTGTTCGTATCCATTCTTTTTCATTTCGCTATTCTCTTTTTTCTGGTCAAAATCTCTCCTCCGATCAGGATCTACATGTACCAGGAAGTTGCAGAAGTCCGTATCGTCTCTCCTGGAAAAATATACATGCCCCGAATGGATAGATATCCTGAAGTGAGTGCAGTCTCTGGAATCTCGCCTCAAGAGAGTCTTGGGGAGCCTTCATCGATCGTTGGAAAGGAAGGATTCAGCGAAGGTGAAACAGGAGAGGGGCAACACAATCTGAGCATCCGCAAGAATATGGATAGCACTTTAAAGGATCCGGCCTTCTCTGGATGGGTTTTGCCATTCCGACTGGACGCTTCTTCTGGCAAGAATTCCGACTTTACCTTGAGGGTTGGAGGTAAGGAATTGGAGGACACAGATGAGTTTGAAGGTGAATCCAAAGATAAATTGAATCTTTCTGACTTCTACTCAGGAGGGTTATCGTCTATCCAGTTCAACAGGATTAAATCCAGAAAAGACATTCGAGGTACTCGGACCAGCCGTCTTGAGCAGAGCGTTTTCAATTATTCTGAAAATTATGATATTTCTCCGTGGGTCAAGGAGGTGGTGGACAAGATACGGAATAGCTGGTCCGTACCTCCCATAAAAGAGTCTCTTGCTATGGGAGAAGTAAAAATTTATATATCGGTCAGTAAAAATGGTGAACTTCTCAGTCTCGAAATCTTGAATTCTTCAGTCTTTGTTCTCTTTGACGAGACTGCTTTGGAAGCAGTCCAGTCCAGTTTACCTTTTCCTCCTTTGCCTGATGGATTTCCATATGAAAAGCTAGAGGCTTTACTTGTATTCCAGTTCAATGAATAAACATTTTTTTTTGGCTTTTGCTCTTTTACTGGGGCTGTTTTCAATTGCACATACTCAGGTACGGCTGTCCCTTGTATCGGAAATCTTTCTAGTAGACGACGAGATGTATAGAAAATATGTTCCTCCGGGGGAAATCATCCTCGGTGTCGAGATGGAAGCCGATGCTCTTTATAAATTATCTGCACAAGATGAAATCTTTCGAGGCGGTCTCTTGAGGAAAGGATTCAATTCCCTGCGCATATCCACCAGAGGTTTCTTTGAAAAATCGGATTCTCATGTACTAGTGTTGGAGATGAAGTCGAATGGTTCATTGGAAAAAAAAGAAATAACGGTTGAAGTGAGGCTTATGCCTGTTTTTATGGTGCAAAAAAGGGGAGAAGAAAGAAAGATATACGAGTACAGTGTATCTTTTTTCATCGGAGGACGGCTCATTTATGCGACAAAAAAAATTCCTCAGAGCGATATTACATTCAAGCTCGATCTCCCGCCATCGCAGGGTGTATATAATCCATTTGGACAGATTGATGGGATGTATAAACCTATACAATCGGTTTCAATTCTGGATGCAATCGCAGGAATATATAGCCTGGTAAATACATTGGGCTCGGGCAAAGATAAGGAAAATCGAGACGAAAATATCCAGAGAAAAAAACAGATTGAAACCACATTCGTAAAAAGAAATACCCAGGGCGATGTATGGCAGTGGAGAGCATTGATCCAGCTGAAGACAAAAACACTGACCTGAATCATTCGTAATAACTACCGCACGAAAATTTTTTCCAGTTTCTCCTGCTTTACCCGACTAAAATAGTGGTTGAAAAAGGAGCTGGTTTGGAGTGGCGTGATAAAGGAGACAGATGATGAAAAAGCAAAGCCGGAAAATCCTGATCGTTGAAGATGAAAACATCATTGCCTTAGACATACGATCCATGCTTGAAGACCTGGGTTACATGGTTTCAGACGTTGTTTCATCCGGGGAAGAATCTATTGAAAGGGCATCAAAAATAAGGCCTGATTTGATATTGATGGATATCAAACTTAAAGGGAATCTTGATGGAGTCAGTGCCGGAGAAGAGATTATCAAGCAGTTTCATATTCCTATAGTCTATCTCACCGCCTATTCTGATCAGAATACAATCAAAAGGATCAGTGGAAAAAACGGCAATCAGTCTGCTGTGATCAGCAAACCCTTTGACGAGGAAGAACTGCAATCGATTATCGATCACACATTAACCAAAAGAAAAGGGATCTCTTATCAAATTCCTCATTAATTTCTTTTCTTTTATCACATTTTTAATCATCACCTTTCGAATTCTTACCACTGAATTCCTTAGCTGAGCGATTACGGAATACCAGGATTATTTTCCCCTTTTTAGAGGGGCTCATGCGGTGAATCCTTGACATTTTTTAGGGGACTCTATACATAATACCTGTTAGTCTTGGCTTTATTGAGGATGATACCGATGTACGTTGCTATGTATTACAGTAACAGGGATATACGAATAGAAGAGATGGCGAGGCCTCGTTGCGGTCCAGGAGAGTTATTGATGAAGGTGGAGGCGAGTGGCATTTGCGGGAGCGATGTCATGGAATGGTATCGCAGGAAAAAAGCTCCTCTTGTCCTGGGACATGAGGTAGCCGGCCAAGTGGAGGAAACAGGAGAAGGCGTTGTCAAATTCAAGGTAGGGGATAGAATTGTTGCCGCCCATCATGTTCCATGCAACACTTGTAGCTATTGCCTCACAGGGCATCATACGGCATGTGAGACCCTCAGGCGAACAAACTTTTATCCCGGAGGATTTGCCGAGTATGTTCGTCTTCCACAGATAAATGTTGATAGGGGTACATTCATGATCCCGGACGGGATTTCTTATGAGGAAGCCACCTTCCACGAACCCCTTGGCTGTGTGTTAAGAGCTTTGCGGATTGCTCGGTTACAGCCAGGCCAGAATGTCTTGGTTATTGGAAGCGGCATTGCCGGGCTTTTGATGATTCATGCATCGAGGATTCTCGGAGCTGGCAGAATCCTTGCCATCGATCCTGCACCTTTCCGTAGAGGCATGGCCGAAGAATTTAGCGCTGAGCGAGCCATTCCTCCTGAGGAAGATCAGAAGGCAGCTCTTGTTCAATTGACAGGAGGGCGTTTGGCCGATCTTGTTCTTGTCTGCACCGGGGCAGAAAACGCCCAGAAGCAGGCCATTGAATCTGCGGAAAGGGGAGGAAAGGTTGTGTTCTTTGCTCTCCCTGATCCAAAAGTCAAGATTTCATTTTCGGTCACCGAAATTTTTGGAAGGAATGACAGGACATTAACGACATCCTACGGAGCCAGCCCTTATGATTCTTGGGCAGCCCTTGAACTCATGCGTTCGCCCCTTATCCGGGTGAGAGATATGATCACCCATAGGCTGCCGCTCAAGGAGACTGCTAAGGGATTTCAGATAGTTGAAAAAGCACAGAATTCTATGAAGGTGATCATTAGGCCTCATGAATAATGTATATTTATCAGACAGAGGAGGTAATATGGACTGGGGAATTAGGAACCGATTATATCAAATCATTAAACCGGATACCAAAAGGACAGTCATGCTGGCTGTTGACCACGGTTATTTTTTGGGTCCAACGAATAAGCTCGAGAATGCAAGAGCGACTATTGAGCCCCTGATTCCTTATGCCGATGCATTGATGCTTACCAGAGGGATATTGAGGACTTCGGTTAATCCGGATGCAGATGTGCCTGTCGTTCTCCGGGTTTCTGGGGGATCCAGTATAGTTGGGAAGGATCTCTCGAACGAAGGGATCACGACCTCGATCGAAGAGGCGATTCGTTTGAATGCGGCAGCTGTTGCCCTCTCCATCTTCATCGGGACTGAATATGAGCACCAGACATTGATGAATCTTGCCCATCTTGTCGATCAAGCAAAGCCATACGGCCTGCCGGTTCTAGCAGTAACAGCAGTTGGAAAAGAGTTGGGTAAAAGGGACATGCGATTTCTAGCCCTCTCCTGCCGGATAGCTGCCGAGTTGGGAGCGAGTTTTGTCAAGACTTATTACTGTGACGAGTTTGAAAAAGTTGTGGAAAGCTGTCCAGTTCCAATTGTGATTGCTGGGGGGCCAAAGCTGGAGACAGAGCTGGATGCCCTCATCATGGCCCGTGATGCCTTAGTAAAGGGTGCGGTAGGAGTAGATATGGGGCGGAATATCTGGCAGTCTCCGCATCCTGTGGCCATGATCAAGGCAGTACGTGCCGTTGTGCATCAAAAGATGTCCCCAGAGGATGCACTTGAAGTCTTTGAGAGAAATAAATAGAGAGAAGAATTCGGTGAAAATTGCACTGATCCAACAGCATGCTACAAAGGATACTCGGCTAAATTTGGAACGAGGAATTGAGGCATTTTATCGGGCTGCTGAGAGTGGAGCAAAGCTGGTGGCCTTTGCTGAGCTGGCTTTTTTGCCTTTTCTTCCGCAAACTCCTGCAACTTCCGAATCCTTAGACTTTGCTGAAACCATTCCAGGTCCGACAACAGAGAAATTTTCAGAGTTGGCCAGAAAGCACGCCATCGTTGTGGTGTTGAATCTTTTTGAGAGCGACGGTAAAAACACGTATGATTCCTCTCCAGTTATAGACGCAGACGGGGCCCTTCTTGGGGCAACGCGTATGATCCATATCATGGATGGAATGGGATTTCATGAAAAGGGATATTATTCCCCTGGCGATAGATGGAACTTTGTATATCAGACTCAAATTGGCCGTCTGGGAGTAGCGATATGTTATGATCGACACTTTCCTGAGTATATGCGGACTCTTGGTCTTAAAGGTGCCGAACTTGTCATCATTCCTCAGGCAGGGGCAGTAGGGGAGTGGCCGGAAGGAATTTTTCAAGCCGAGATTCAAGTTGCGGCTTTTCAGAACGGCTACTATGCGGCCCTCGTGAATCGTGTGGGAAAGGAAGACAAGCTCCATTTTTCAGGAGAGTCCTTTATCGTGGATCCCGAGGGGCGAATCATTGCCCAAGCACCAGGGGGAGAGGATTTCATCTTGGTCGCAGATTGCGATTTTAAAAAAATTCCGGAATCTCCGGCTAAGCGCTTTTTTCTTCCAGACCGACGGCCAGAGGTCTACAAAGCTTTTAGTATTGATGAAAAATAAGAACTGTTAGGAGAAAGATGAAAAAGTGGTTTGTTTTGAACACCAAGCCGAAGAAAGAGTTTCAGGTGGAAAGACTGTTTTACGAAGGAGGTTTTGAATTTTACTGCCCGAAGTACAGACATGATGATAAAATAAAGCCCTTTTTTTCTAGTTACGGATTCATTTGTTACGACCATCCGGAGCAATACAGGCTTGTCAAGTATACTCGAGGTGTGAAACGAATCGTCGGCAATGAGACAGGACCCATCCCCATCCCCGAGGGAATGATTCATGAGATAAAAACTAGAGAAATCAATGGGTATATAGAGCTCGAGAAATATGGAGTGGAACCTGATATCGGTGACGAAATCGAAATCATGGAAGGTCCTCTGAAGGGATTGAGGGGAATTTTCCGAAGGGAGCTCACTGAAAAAGAGAGAGTGATTATTCTTCTCAACTATGTCTCTTATCAGGGGCAACTGATCATCGAGAAGAAGAAGTTAAAAAAAGTCTTATAAAAAGAGGTGGTCATGATGAACATTCCGGTATTGGATTTAAAGGCACAATATGAGAGCATGAAAGAAGAAATAGAGAAAAAAATCCTGGAAATCGCCTCGTCTCAAAAATACATCCTTGGTCCTGAAGTTGAAAATCTGGAGAGAGAGATCGCTGGTTACAGTGGAATTAAACATGGTATTGGCGTGTCTTCTGGATCGGATGCGTTGATCATCTCCCTTATGACCCTTGGAATTGGACACGGAGACATCGTCGTCACGACGCCGTTTACTTTCTTCGCCACTGTTGGTGCAATTGCTCGAGTTGGAGCGCGAACCGTTTTTTGTGATATCGATGCCGTAACCTATAATATGGATCCCAGCAGGCTGGAAGAAGTTTTGGAAAAGGAGTGCGGAGGGGAGGCCAATCATCGAGTCAAAGCCATAATTCCTATACATCTGTTCGGACAATGTGCGGATATGGCACCCATTCTCTCCTTGGCAAAAAAATACAATCTCTCTGTAGTGGAAGATGGAGCTCAAGCTATCGGATCAGAATACCCTTTCCCCTCTGGTACCAGGAGAGCCAATGGAATAGGAGACATGGGAACTCTTTCTTTTTACCCTTCAAAGATCCTCGGTGCATTCGGCGATGGAGGCATGGTCCTGACCAATAGTGAGGAGTGGGCGGAGAAACTGAGAATCCTTAGAGTCCATGGGGCTAAAAGCAAATATTTTCATCAGATGCTGGGAGGAAATTTTAGGCTGGATAATATTCAGGCCGGCGTGCTGCGCATAAAATTGAAGTATTTGGACACTTGGATTCGACGGAGAAAAGAGAAGGCCAATTGTTATGATGCTCTCCTCGAGGATTCGGGATTGATAGCAAAGGAATGGGTACAGGAGCCTAAAGCTGTATACAAAAAAAGCGGAGTCACAAACTATCATACTTATCATCAGTACGTCATCAGAGCAAAGGACAGAGATAAGCTCCAACAATTTCTCAAGACAAAGAAAGTGGCAACTCTCATCTATTATCCACTGTCCCTTCATCTTCAGGAATGTTTCGCTGAACTGGACTACAAGAAGGGAGATTTCCCAGTGTCGGAAAATGCCACCAAAGAAGTTTTAGCATTACCCATTTATCCCGAAATGAGTGAGAGCCAGCAGGAATATGTGGTATCCAGCATAAGGGAATTTTACAGCAATTAGGGCGCCGTATTCGGATATCTATCTAGTCGATAGGGGAGGCGAGCATGAAAACCATAGGAATGATCGGTGGAATGAGCTGGGAGTCATCTCTGGAATACTATCGGATCATGAATCAAGCTGTCAAGGAGAAGCTCGGAGGATTTCATTCAGCCCAATGTATTCTTTACTCTGTGGATTTTGATGATGTGGAGAAAATGCAGCATCAAGGAGACTGGGAATCATTGACCCGACTGATGATCGAGGCAGCTCAAAGTGTGAAGAAAGCCGGCGCTGATTTTTTAGTCATCTGTACAAACACAATGCACAAGATGGCTGATGCGGTCCAGAGTGCAGTCCAGATTCCTCTGCTTCATATTGCCGATGTTACAGCAGAAGCAGTCAAGGCGAACGGACAAAATCGCGTGGGTCTGCTGGGAACAAAATTTACCATGGAACAAGATTTTTACAGGGGACGCTTAAAGGATTTACATGGAATTGACGTTTTGATTCCTGGAGATGACGAAAGACAGACCATTCACGATATTCTGTATAATGAACTGTGTTTGGGGGAGATCAAGAAGCTTTCGAGTGAAAAATTTCAGACAATCATCCAAAATCTCGTCGAACGGGGAGCCCAAGGCGTAGTCCTAGGGTGCACAGAAATCCCCTTAATCGTCCGTCAGGAAGATTACAAAATTCCTCTATACGACACAACTTCTCTTCATGCACTGGCTGCCGTGGAGTTCGCACTCCAGTAGGAATGCCTATCGAGCTTAAAGAAAAATCCTAAGAATATTCCATATTCCCAGGAATGACACCAACAAGATGACTAAGCCTCCGATGATGTTCTGGGTGAGGGTGTTCGCCAAAGATCCCATTCTCTTGCTCTCATTCAAGACGATGATCAAAAAAACGGATGCAACTGGGAGGATCAAGCCATTTGCGACCTGAGCAAAGATAATGACTGCCAGAGGATTAAAATCAAAGAGAGAGACGATAAGACCAGTCGCGATCACAGCCATCCAGACACCCCTGAATCCCTTTGAATCATGTCCTCCCTTCCATCCGAGAATACCAGAGGAGGCAAATGCCGCTGCATAGGGAGCAGTAACAGCAGAACTCATCCCTGCGGTAAAAAAACCGACCCCGAACAGAATATTTGTCAGAGGGCCAAAAAGAGGACTCAATTGCTGGGCCATTTGAGCCCCGCTCTCCAGGGTTAAACCCTTTTCATAAAATGCGACTGCAGAAGTGATCACGATCGAAGCGGAAATAGCACCACCGAGACAGATGGAGACAAGAAGATCTTTTCTAACATATCTCAGGTGTTCTTTTCTGCTCCATTTTTCTTTTACAGTTGACGAGTGGAGAAAAAGGTTGTAAGGGACGACCGTTGTTCCCACGAGGGCCAGAATAAGATACAAAGACTCATCAGGGAAGGAAGGGAGCATCCCCTTCAGTATGGAAGCCAGACTGGGCTTGATGATGACGAGTGTGATAAGAAAAGAGAGGCTCATCAAAAAGACCATGGAAATCAAGAATTTTTCGACTACCTTGTACTTTTTTCTACTCAATATAAAGACAGCAACGAGGGATATCATCAGCACCCAAATTTTTTTTGGAAGGGGACTGATCATCTCTAAACCCAGTGCTCCGCCAACAATATTGCCCGCCTCATAGGCTGCACAACCGAAGGTTATAGAGGAGAGAGTTAAGACGATGAACAGAGCTTTTGTCATGTGTCTTTTGGGAAATTCTCTGAGTGATTGACCGAGGTCACTCCCAGAGCCAAGGCTCAGCCTTCCTGTCATTTCTTGTAGGACGAGCGTGGTTAGGGTTGCGAAAGCAAGAGCAAATATCAGGGCATTGCCAAATCGTGCGCCCGCCATTGAACATGTCGTTACCGTACCGGGTCCTATAAAAGCGGCAGCAACCAGGAATCCAGGGCCAAAGCTGGATTTCTTATTTTTTTTTGCCATATCCTCCGCCTCCAGGTGTCTCTATCCTGAGAATATCTCCTGGGCAGACCCTTAGATTCTCTTTTGAGCCTAAAATTTTTCTCTGCCTCTGGGAAAAGAGAAAATTCCTTCCTTTTTTTCCTTCCTCCCCTCCTAAAATTCCATAAGGAGCGAATATCCTTCTTTCGGAGATTATCGAAACATGGGTAGGAACAAAAAACTCGTACTCCCGTATGATTCCTTCTCCTCCCTGTTTACGGCCATTTCCTCCTGAATCCTTGCGCAAAGCATATCTACTAATTCTCATCGGTAGATAATTTTCTAAAGCCTCCAGAGGCGTGTTGAGGGAATTCGTCATATGGGTGTGCACTCCGCTCAGCCCATCTCTTTCAGAGCTTCCTCCCATTCCTCCGCCTATAGTTTCATAATAAGTAAAGTTTGTCTGATTTATAGGATCAAATCCCCCGAAGGCGATATTGTTCATGGTTCCTGAACTGGCTGCAGGAATTCTTTCAGGTATGGCTTTGGAAAGGGCTCCGAGGATCACGTCGACGATCCTTTGTGAGGTTTCCACATTGCCTCCTGCTGTGGCAGCCGGATACCGAGCATTGACTACAGATCCTTTAGGGGCAATGATGGTCAGCGGATTCATCAATCCTGTATTGAATGGAATATCTTCCTCAACAAGACAGCGAAATACATAGAGCACAGCCGAGGAGGTAACAGCAAAATTTGCGTTTATGCCACCTTCTACTTGAGCATCCGAGGAGCTGAAGTCAAGATAGGCCCTGGAGCCGCGAATGGTGATTTTGACCCGGATTTTGACTGGTTTCTCTGTAATTCCGTCGTTATCCATGTAATCCTTAAAGTCATAGACACCATCAGGTATGGATCTGATAGTTTTTCTCAAAATCTTTTCCGCGTAATCTTGAATGTGACGTGCGTACTGGCTGATCTTTTTTAGTCCATACTTTTTAATGGTTTCCTCTAGTCTCTGTTTGCCTTTGCTATTGGCAGCGATCTGGGCAAAAAGATCTCCTTTCCTTTCTTCAGGAGTGCGCACGTTGGAGAGAATAAGGTTCAAGACATCCCTGTCGAGCTTTCCTTTTTTTATGATCTTCAGCGGCGGGATGATCAACCCTTCTTGAAAGATCTCGGTAGCAAGAGGCATCGAACCAGGAGTCATGCCTCCTACGTCTGAATGATGAGCACGGTTGGCTACAAAAAAGACCAGCTCATTTCCAATAAACAAAGGAGATATGCAGGTTATATCTGGAAGGTGAGTTCCTCCCTTATAGGGGTCATTGAGGATCACCAGATCATCCTTTTCGAAGGAAACAGCATCAAGAGAGGCTTGAACGGATAATGGCATGGCTCCCAATGAACAGGAATATGGGAACCTTGGGCAAAGGTCTCTCCTTGGGGATTGAATAGAGCGCAGGAGAAATCTTTTCTTTCTTTTATGTTGGGAGAGAGAGCCGTACGTCCGAGAACGGCTCCCATTTCCTCAGAAATAGACATAAATATGTTCTTGAAAAGCTCCAATTCGATAGGATCAAAATTATCCATCCGACTTCAACTTTCTCTGAATGATAAGATTGAAGTATCCATCGACATTTAAAGTGTAGTAGGGGGGCAGGAATGTGGTTGATTCGTAATCAACGACAAGTGCTGGACCTGAAATCCTGTTGCCGGGATTCAGTAAGGCTCTGTTGAAAACATACGCCTGAAATTTTTTTCCGTTAAAATAGATGCCTTGAGTTCTCATCAGGGCTTTCTCGGGCTGTGATTCCTTGAGGGGATATTTCTTGAGCTTCATTTTTTTTGTCACGCCTACAGCCTTGATCCTAATATTGACCACTTCGATAACTCTTTGGGGATGGTGATAGGAGTAAATCTTCTGGTGTGCTTTATGGAAATCCGAGAGAAAGACAAGATCATCCTCGGATGTAGACCGGAAGGGAATCGTGATCTCATAGGATTGGCCCAGGTATCTGAGATCGAGAAAGCGGAAGATTTTAATGTCTGATTCTCTGAAACCCTCCTCCTGCATCTCTGTCAAGCTCTTTTCCTCCAGTTCATTGAAATGTTTCTCCAGCTCTTTTCGTTTGAGACTATCCACTGTCTTCAGGAAGGATTTGGAGTAATCCTTTATAGAGTCTGCCATCAGCAATCCAAGAGCAGAGAGGACCCCGGCATTTTTGGGTACGATGATTTTTCCGATTTTCAAGTTCGCTGCGATCTCTGCTGCATGTAAACCTCCTGCGCCGCCAAATGAGATCAAGGCAAAGTCTCTCGGATCAAACCCTCTCTCGATGGATATGACCCGTATCGCCTTCTCCATGTTGGCATTTGCAATCTGAATAACGCCCGAAGCTGTTTCCAACAAGGATTTTTTAATCTTTCCTGCGAGATTGTTCAGAATTATTTGACTTCTTTCAGGATAGATTTTCATTTCTCCGCCAAGAAAGAATTCGGGTACAAGACGGCCAAGAACGAGATTGGCATCCGTCACTGTGGGGTGTTTCCCTTTTCCATAGCAGGCAGGTCCAGGTTGAGCTCCGGCACTTTCCGGTCCGACACGGAGTGACCCACCGCTGTCCACGTAGGCTATGGATCCACCTCCCGCACCGACCGTATGAATGTCGATAATCGGTAAACGAATAGGAAAATCACCTATGACGCTTTCATTTGTTCTGCCTATTTTACCGTTGATAAGGGATACGTCAGAGGAAGTTCCGCCCATATCAAAGGATATGATCTTTTTTATTCCGATAGCTTTGCCCAACTCGAATGCACCAACAACCCCACCGGCTGGCCCAGAAAGAGCTGTCCTTAAAGGCTCGGATTTAGCTATCTCTGTAGAGATATAACCCTCATTGGATTGCATGATGTACAATCGTGCCCTGTGAAGCTTGTCCTCCAGTTTTCTCAAGTATTGGCTGATGACCGGTTTAAGATAGGCGTTAACAGCCGTCACAACGGATCTCTCATACTCGCGGTGCTCTGGAAGAATATCGCTGGATAGTGAATAAGGAATTTTTTCCTTTTTGAGTACCCTGCGGATAACTCTTTCATTGGTAGGATTTGCATAGGAATTGATTAAAGAAACAGCAACTGCCTCGATTCGGTTGTTTTTTATTTTATTCAAAACGGAATACAATTCTTGACCGGAGATTCCTTTCTCGATCTTTCCTGACGCTGTGGTTCTTTCTTCAAGTCCGTAACAGTTGCTCGGGGGAAGCAGGGGACGCCTATCTTCTCCTTTGAGACAGTAAAGATTCCTGCGAACCTGTCTGCCGATGAAAAGAATATCCTCAAAGCCTTTGGTTGTGATGAACGCTATTCGTCCTCCTTTTCTTTCCAGTAAGGAATTGGTAGCGACGGTTGACCCGTGGACTATAAACAGAGGTAAAGGCGTAATCAAATAATCCTTTATCCCCTCCAAGATTGCCTGAGAGGGATCAAGAGTGGTGGAAGGGACTTTTCTCACTTCGATTGTGTTGTTTGAGTAGATGACAAAATCGGTAAACGTTCCTCCGGTGTCCACTCCGATACGAATTTCATTCATCAGGGTATTTTTATCTTTAAAACTCGCGGAAAGTCAAGTTGGGCTTGTCATCTTTTTGCTTGCAGATTTAGAAAAGATTTGAGCCAAGGCAGGAAATCAAGCAGATGTTGGGAAGAGATGGATTATTTACATGTATTACAGGAGTTAGTTGAACAGGTTGTGCAACTCGATGAAGAAGTACTTATTCGATTGCTCCCTCCTCCTATGCCAAAAGAAGAGACGAGCTTCTGGATGTTCTTGCTCCCACATTCTGAACAGGCTACCGTATTCTCTGCGCCCATCGATACGAGAGTTTCAAAGTGCTTTCCACATTTTTTGCATAAAAATTCGTATATGGGCATGACTCAACATTATAACTCAATTTTACCCTTTTAGGAAGAATCTAGATTTTTAGAATCCTCTTAGCCGCTTAGAGCTTCTTCTATTGTTTTACGCAGTTCTTCTTCATTGATCGGTTTGATTAAAAATCCAGAGGGATCTGCTTCTCTGGCCTTAGCCAGTGTATTTTCGTCTGCAAATCCGGTGAGGAAGACAACCGGAATCTTGTAACGCTCACGAATCTTTTTTGCGGCTTCTATACCGTCAATTTCACCCTTAAGCCCGATGTCCATAAGCACAAGGTCAGGATGGGCATCTTTGACTTTTTTGACGGCCTCTTCACCGAAAAAAGCGACAGCGGCGATATCGTAGCCAGCTTGCCTCAGCATGTTGCGGATGTCAATGGACACTACCCCTTCATCCTCGACAACCATGATCCTCGCCTTTATCATTGAACCCATTCCCTTGCGAGTGTTTTTGCCTTACTTTGATTATGACTTTTCCAGATTTTTCAAAAGGAATTTACTCCAATGAATTTTATCTGGGGCATGAAATTATTTTACAGCTATAGCCTCTATTTCAACTTTAACGTCCTTAGGCAGCCGTGCGACTTGGACAGCGGCGCGCGCAGGATAGGGTGGCTTGAAAAATTCGGCATAAACGGCATTCATTTGGCTGAAATCGTTCATATCCTGGAGAAAAACAGTGCATTTGATGACATTATCAAATGAACTCCCTCCAGCCTCGAGAACAGCCTTAAGGTTGCTCAGTACAAGACGGGTTTGATCCTCAACACTCCCTGTGTTTAATTCCCCTGTAACTGGGTCGATTGCGATTTGGCCTGAGGCGAAAATCAATCCGTTTGTAGCTATACCTTGTGAATAGGGACCGATAGCCTTGGGGGCTTTTTCTGTTTTGATTTCTTTTTTCATAATTTTTCTCCTCCCTTGTTGTGAGAACGCTGGGGGTCCCACAAGAGTCATACATCCTATGGTCATCAGAGCTTCTCTTCTTTTCATAACGAGCTCTCCTTCGTACAAAGACAGCTGAATTTTGTTTCCATCGAATACAGTTCATTATTGTAATCAAAGCAGATCCAAGATTCCAGGAAAATAATTGATACTGGTTGAATCCAGGAGCACGCCTTTGTTAGAATCCAAAAATATTGTAAAATTCGGTTCGATCCGTGCAGGGAATTATCTGGATGAATGAGATGAAGGAGGATAGGAAGCTGTGAAGAAAAAGGAGAAGGATGACTTGACAAATCCTTTGACCCGTATTAACAAGTTAAAAAAAGGGAACTAAGACATGTCTAGGAAAGCCGCTGATAAAGACCCTATGGGCGACTCGCAGACGCGCTTGGCACGGGATCTTGGTTTTGGTGCTGCTCTATCCATAGGGGTTGGCACTATGATCGGTGCTGGCATATTCGTACTGCCTGGAATCGTTGCCCATAAGGCAGGTCCGATCGTAATTCTTTCTTTCGCTTCCTGCGGATTTATTTCTTCCCTCATTGCCCTGTGTATGGCAGAATTATCGACAGGCTTGCCCTTTGCTGGAGGTGGATATCTGTTTGTTGTCCGTGCTTTCGGACCTCTAGTCGGTTCGATCATGGGATGGTGTTTGTGGCTGAGTCTCATCTTTGCATCAGCCTTCTATATGATAGGCTTTGGGCATTACATCAGTGACTTTTTGGGATTTTCTCCGACTCTCATCGCCTTAACCATGACATTTTTGCTTTGCGTGCTCAACTTTATCGGGGCCAAAGAAACAGGAGGAACACAGCTGATTATCGTGATTATGCTTCTGTTTATTTTGGCTGCCTTCGTAGGAAGGGCACTTTTTTCGATAAACGCTCAAAATCTGAAGCCTTTTGTTCCTCCAGAGATCGGGTATTCTGGTTTTTTGATGACCCTGCCCATCTTGTTTATAACTTTTATGGGATTTGCAGAAATATCTGCCGTTTCCGAAGAAATTCGTAATCCCAGCAAAAATTTACCTCTTTCTATAGTCGGGTCTGTGGTAATTGTCACTCTAGTCTATTGTTTGGTGGTCTTTTGTTTATTGGCCTTGAGGTCCTACAATGATCCGAACATGGCCAAAGAAACCGTGTTGATGGAATTGAGTCGTTCACTCATGGGATCGGCAGGATATATAGCTATTCTGATAGGTGGAATTTTAGCAACGGTTTCATCGGCGAATGCGAGTGTTTTAGCCGCATCAAGGATATCTTTTGCCATGGGAAGAGATCATCTCATGCCGGATTGGTTTAATCAGATCCATCGTCAATTCAAAACTCCACACAGGTCAATAGTCGTTACAGGAGGCCTGACCATTTTTGCACTGGTGGTGATGGGGGGACATCTGGAGCTTTTGGCTGAAGTTGCAGGATTTTTGAGCCTCATTCTTTATTCACTCATATGCATAGCCTGTATGATTATGAGACATGCCAGACTGGATTGGTATAATCCAAGTTTTAAAACCCCCATGTACCCGGCTGTCCCCATCTTAGGACTTTTTGGCTGCATTTTTGTGATTATCAACACGAGTCGGGTGACGCTTCTTATAGGATACTTGATCATAACGGCCAGCTTTGTCTGGTACTTTGTCTTCTTGCGAAAGGGAACCCGGCTTGTTGGAGCTTCCTACTTTCTGTGGCAGCAAAAGGTGATCAAGCCTCTGGTTGTGCGTGCGGAAGAATACTTGTCGGGTCGCCGAGAGATGATCCCCTCCCTACTTGTTCCACTGGCCAACCCAGAGACCGAACAGTCGCTTCTCAAGGTAAGCACCGCTTTGGCCAAAAGCCGTCGTGCACGACTGCGTCTTATCCATGTCATTCAAGTCCCGGTGCAGACTCCTCTAGAGGCAGGCCGAGCTCAG
>JGI24422J19971_10000534_pt1 | contig 21322 bp, 15 predicted proteins | sample DeeMarSWOR152_54_FD_19971 | JGI IMG/M metagenome (IMG submission 19971) | reverse complement strand
ATAGTGTTGTGAAACTTAGCTGAGATTATGCCCGCATCGACTCCGTTTTGCACATCATTAACAAGCTGGCTTATGGTTTTGCGTAGCTCAAACTGGTCGGGTTCGCCCGGCGGCGTAATGAACTCGAGTTCGTAGTGGTCCTCAACATCGGCAGCGGCAATGGCTTCGAGTGCCATCGGCAGTTGCGCATCAAAGTGATTGTAGCTGCCTAATCCGAGCATAGCGGCAACCGCATCGAAAACACGACCTAAGCTGGATGTCTGCACACAGTTAACGCCTTTCTCAAGCTGCTCTGATATAATGTGCAGTCTGTTTGTGTCAGGCTCGATCCGTTTCAACAACCACTCGAATTCCTGTAAAGTAAATTCGCGGCCGTATGCTTTTTTTAATAATGACATAGCAGGTCTTACAGCCTCTTTGCTTGCCTTGTCTGCACCTGCGAGAGGATAATAACACAGATGGCCGAATCGCTCAAATTTCTCTAATGACGCAATCAAACACTCACAGCCCCAGATAGCACCGTCTGTTCCGTAGCCGGTACCGTCTGCCGCAAGTCCGATGACCGGACCAGCAAGGCCGTGCTCGACCAAAACAGATGCAATGTGAGCCCAGTGATGCTGAACCTGAATAACCTTCACATCGGGCATTGAGAGAGCATATTGCGTGGATAGATAGCCGGGGTGAAGGTCACAGACCACAACTTCAGGCTCGACTTCAAATAATCCTCGCAGATGCTCGATTGAATTGATGTAGTGATGATAGACCTCTGCATCTTCAAGGTCGCCTATATGTTCACTGCAGATAAGCTGGTTTTGTTTTGCAAAGCAAAAAGTATTTTTCAAATCCGCTCCTGCTGCAAATATGTCCTGCCGACAATTTTCCTCCATAAAAATTGGTGTTGGCACATACCCTCTTGCTCTTCTTAAAAGAACCGGCTGTCTGTCCACAAAATGCACAATCGAGTCATCGACCTGCCGGTAAATCTCTCTATCGTGCATCAGGAAGGCATCCGCAACCTGGCCGAGCCTCTCCAGTGCCAACTCATTCCTGCAAATCAACGGCTCATCGGAAATATTGCCGCTGGTCATAACCAGAACTTCTATGTTCTGGCCAAAGAGCAGGTAATGCAGCGGTGCGTAACAGAGCATAAAGCCGAACGTGTTAACGCCGCTTGCAACCGACGGAGCTACAGCCGAATCTTCCTTTTTCGGTAATAAAATAATCGGGCTTTGAGGGCTTTTTAAGACCTGCTCGGCCAATTCGCTCACGACTGCATATTCTTTTATCTTTTTGACTGAGCCAGCCATCATAGCAAAAGGCTTGTGGTCCCGCTTTTTGAGTTCTCGTAATCGCTCCACAGCCTCGTTATTGAGCGCATCAACTGCTAAGTGAAATCCGCCAAGTCCCTTTATTGCCACAATCTTTCCGGCTAACAACAAGCGCGCAGTCTCAGCGATTACTTTCTCGCTTTGCGTTTTTATTGTTTTTCCTTTGTTATCGGTCAACCAGATTTCCGGCCCACATGTTCCGCAGGCCACAGGCTGGGCGTGGAAACGCCGGCTACTCACATCCCTGTATTGAGCAGCGCATTTATTGCACATTTTGAAGACCGACATCGTGGTATTGGGCCTGTCGTAGGGGATGCTTTTGACTATTGAATACCTTGGCCCGCAATTTGTGCAGTTTATGAACGGATAGCTGTACCGGAAATCCTCTCTATCAGCCATCTCCGCAAGGCAATCCTGGCAGGTAGCGACATCAGCGGTTACCTGTGACAGGGCAGTTCCTTGTGAATCGCTTGTCTCAATGATGAATTTATCTTCCCCCTCGACTACAGGTATGTCAACTACATTACAGGATTTTATTTCTGCTAATGGAGGTTTATCAATTCCAGACCGCAAGCGCGGTAAAAAGTCGGCTATTGTTTTTTCTTGGCCCTGTAATTCAACTGTAACGCCCTTTGTGTCGTTATAGACCACTCCGGCCAGCCCTAGCGACCGGGCTATTCTGTACACGGCCGGCCGAAAGCCAACGCCCTGCACCCGCCCCGTTATGAATATTCTTTGCCTTTTAATCAAAACTATTAATCTTTGTCCTTTCGATGGTCTTTAATACGTATATTTACATCAGCGGTTCTTGAGAGGCATTATAATTTGGTGGCATAAAAAAGACAATCGGTCGTTGCACAACCTGGAGGGCGGGGCAGAAAAGCAAAGTGAAGAATTTATTTGCCAATATTGGTTATCTGTGTTAATATTATTTGTATCTGGGGCCATAGCTCAGTTGGGAGAGCGCTTGCATGGCATGCAAGAGGTCGTGGGTTCGAATCCCATTGGCTCCATTTCACTTTGTAATCTCTGCTAACACCAGTTTGACAACCCTGGGCACCGATGCCGCAACTTCTTGCGAAAGCTCCAAACCGCACTCGATGTTCTTGGGCTTAATACCGAAAACTACCACATCCTTGGGCGCACACCCAAGCTGCCTGGTCATTGTCAGGGCCTCCCCCAGCCCCAGCTCATGCAGCGACATACCCACTCCGTCAGGCCGGACGAGGTCATCAGTAGTGAATCGAAGCACAGTTCCCGGCTCGCAATCAGCCTGCACCGCATCAATAACAATTATTTTCCGCCTCTCGGCCAGCACGTCCAGCAAATCAGCACCAGCCGTCCCGCCGTCAACCAGTTCCACATCGTCAGGCAGGCGCATTTTCTGCATTTGCTCTATCACACGCACGCCTACGCCCTCGTCACGCAGCAAAATATTGCCTACCCCTAAAACGAGGACCGGGCATCGACTGCAAGCAGCACTCATTTCTACTTTGTACCTCTCAGCCGTTATTTAAATACTCGGGCGCGTATAGAATACCACCTCCGGCTTGTCCTTGCCAGGCCTGAGCATATGTACTGAGCAGGCCAGGCACGGGTCGAACGAGTGGACCACTCTTAATACCTCGATAGGCTGGCTCAAATCCGCCAGTGGCGTACCAATCAGAGCCTGCTCAATCGGACCGAGTTGCCCAAAATCATCTCTCGGTGAAGCATTCCAGTTTGTTGGCGTTACAACTTGATACCTGCTAATTTTCCTGTTCTTTATACCTATCCAGTGACCAAACGCTCCACGCAGAGCTTCGGCAAGACCAATAGCCGAAGTATTTCTGGAAATATCTCTTTCTACATACACCGGATCACCCATCACCAGCTCATTCGGCCATCAGCCATTCGCGAAATGGCTCAAGGGGCTTCCAAATGCGTTTTTTGTGTTTGCAAACGCTTTGCAGACTGTTTGTACTGCTTGAATATCTCCGCTATCCCTGCTGCTTTTGCGTTGCCGCTGTGGACGACGACGCGGTAGCGCAAAGTAAGCAACTGACCCCTGGGCAGCTCCAGTCGGTCGTCTTTGAGCCAGAACATCGGCGTCGGCGAGAAGAAGCCGTAATCGCGGGTGAACCATTTGCTCGGGAACCAGCGGTTGTCCGTATGCTGCAGAATGGCGACGCCTTCGGTAACGCCGTCGCGCGTACCGCTGTAGTCACACCAAGCCGAAGCGACGCCCCATGTGCCCTTTTCGCCGGTTTTGCCCTCAGCGTTTATCAGCGTGCCGCCAGACTTGACACTCAGTTCAGGCACAACGCGCGCCGAAAACAACGAGTGATTGGTCTTAAGAATTAGGACGTCCACCAACGGCTCCAGGCTAATCTCGAAATCAATGAATCGAAGGTCTTGGCTCGGCGCGGTGATGACGATGCGGCGCAGATCGAGAATGACAGGCTCATTTCCAGGCCGCTGCCAGAGGCATTTATCAGTGAAGACTACACGGTCGCCTGAGGACTCGACGAGTTTTGGCCCCTGCGAGACGATCTGTCCGTATTCGTTGCTTTCCTGCCAGTAGTTGCCGCCGTTGACGCGGTCGCAGCCGAAGAACAGCGAATGATGGTGTGGATACGGCTGTGATGTCTCGGTGGTGATCGATTTGCCTGATGCCGGCCCTTCTACCGGCCAGAAATACGGATACTTCTGCGACGGGGCGAACTTGTAGCACGTGAACAGCTTGCCGTTTATAGTAACCTCGACCTGATTCTTCTCGAGCTTCGCCGTGACCTTTTGTGAGGCCGCCTGCGCCGGAGCATCAAGTCCTGCTGAGACCAAGGAACCAGTCCAGGTGACTATCAATAAAACTCCGACGAATCTCGTCTGATAATTCATCTCGTACTCTTCAAGAAAATTGATTGTGTTTGTTCACTTTCATCCCGTTAAACGAGCAGCAAGCAACGAGTTCCCAATAGTCAATATCGCAGATCCGCTGTCTTCTGGCGGAATCAATATCGAATATCCGCCTGTGGCGGAATCAATCTCATATGTGCCATGGGCTGCGCATCGGCCTTGAGAGCATCCGATTAGCCTCATCATCGTTGTTGAACTGCTCTGTTTCCGGGTCCCATTTTAACTTTCGGCCGAGCCGCATCGCAATCTCACCCAGCAGACAGACACTGCACGAGCGGTGACCTACTTCGACGGGGGCGACAGTTTCTGCCCGCGACTTGATACACTCAAGAAAATTCGCTTTGTGGTGATTACTTTTGTTGAGATGGATTTCGTCTGGGCCGATAGTCGATGTCAACAATGACTTTGGCTCTGCATCGATGTGTCCGCGCATGACGTACACCCAGCCTTGTGTCCCCTCAAAAAGAATCCCTTGTTTGTTCTTTTCGTTGTCCGCACAGATGAGCTTGATGCCATTGGCATAAGTGTACTCGATGCTGAACGCCCCGTGCACGTCCCATAGCCCTTCCTTCGGGTATTCCGCCTGGCCTTCAATCCCGACAGGGCCAGTGTATTCGGTACCCATCCCCCATTGAGCAATGTCATTGTGGTGGCTGCCCCAGCCGGTAATCATACCGGCGCCATAGTCTGCAATCCGCAGCCACCCCGGTCGGCCATAGCCGTTTTCAGGATGGACACGATTCTCGGTATAGGCCGCCCAGGGTGCAGGGCCCAGCCACATATCATAGTCGAGCCACTCAGGGACCGACATCGGAGGCTGCGGCCCCGTGGACGGATCCACCCCAAAGCCGACTTTCACAGTGTGCAGCTTACCGATTCGCCCATTGCGAACCAGCTCGCACGCAAAGCGAAACCTCGAATCAGAGCGCTGCTGGCTTCCGACCTGAAAGATACGCCCATAACGGCGAACCGTGTCGCTTAACACTCGTCCCTCTTTAATCGTCAGCGTCAGCGGCTTCTGCAGAAAGATGTCCTTACCGGCCTTGGCCGCAGCAATGGCGGGCAGCGCATGCCAGTGATCAGGCGTGGATATCGTCACCGCGTCAATGTCATCTGGTGCGACCAGATTTCTAAAATCTCTGTACGTCGCACAGCCCTTATAAGTTCCAGTCGTGCTCTGCCTGCTATAATGTGTTTCGACAAGCTGCTTGGCGTGCTTAATCCTTTTGGAATCGACATCACATACAGCAACGACCTGGGCTTGTTTAAATCCCAGGACCTCTCGCATATCGCCGAGTCCCATGCGTCCAACACCAATACAACCGACCACGATACGTTCGCTCGGTGCCTCGGCGCCAAATACTGAAGCAGGTACGATTGTTGGCCCAAATAAAGCTGCGCTTGTCGCCGCCGCTGCAGAGCTTTTCAAAAACTGCCGCCGGGTTAGCACGTTTGCCTTTGCAGTTCTTCGGTTTTTGAGCATTTTTCCCCTGCCTTTCCTGACACGAAACCGATCACTTTGGTATTTAATCTGCAACTCATAATACCAGGCGCACCGCATATTAGCAACGCGAATTTACTTGCATCTGAAAGATATTTGTCTTATCCTTGGCTTGAAAGTAAAAAGAAACGTGCTAATGTTGAGAAGGAGAAAGTGCTGATGATAGAAAAAGAACAGACCAGAAGACAGTTTCTACACGTAGCAGGTATAGGCTTCGGTTTAGGAACAGCGACTTCGCTGGTGACCTTGGGCCAGTCTCGAAGTCCTGTTGCGCTGCAAGCAGGCAAAAGACGCTTCGAGCTGGGCCTGGCTTCATACACCTTAAGAAAATTCAAACTGGATGAGACACTGGCGATGACCCAGCGGGTGGGTTTGAAGTATATTTGTCTGAAGAGCTTTCACCTGCCGTTGGAGAGCACGCCAACTGAAATCGAAGCGGTGGCAGCGAAAGTAAAAAAAGCCGGAATAGAGCTTTATGGCGGTGGCGTGATTTATATGAATAATGAAGCTGAGGTGCATCGTGCTTTTGATTACGCCAAAACTGCCGGGATGAAGGTCATTATCGGGGCACCGAAACCTGAGCTGCTGCCGCTGATTAATAAAAAGGTGCAGGAATACGATATCAAGCTGGCTATTCACAATCATGGGCCGGGCGACAAAGTTTATCCTACGCCGGGCAGCGCTTATGAAAGAATAAAGCAATTAGATAGGCGGATTGGGCTTTGCAACGACATCGGGCATACCCTGCGGGCGGGGGTAGACCCATCGGTCTCAGCAGAAAAGTTTGCAGACCGGCTGCTGGATGTGCATATCAAAGATGTTTCGGCATCGACGGTCAAGGGCCGTGAAGTGGAAGTTGGGCGCGGGGTAATCGACATTCCGAAATTCCTAAAGACGCTGTTGAAGATAGAGTATTCTGGTATCGTGGCGTTCGAATACGAAAAGGACGCCGAAGACCCGCTGGCAGGGTTGGCCGAGTCGGTAGGCTACGTCAGAGGAGTGCTGGCAGTCATTTGATAGACTACCAGGCAACCGGAGTATCAGGTACCTTGGTCACCTGATTTGCTGATATTCTGATACCCTGAATTTCGAGGATTTGACTGTGCTATATAATATCCGGTTAGTCAGTACGTATCCGCCACGAAAGTGCGGAGTCGGTACATTTTCACGTGACCTGGCCACTGCACTGGAGCACTTTACAGCAGAAGTTGGTCATATAAGGGTCGCGGCAATCGATAATAATAAGGGGCCGTATGACATTCCTGTAGACCTCACTATCGACCAATATACGCCCCAATCCTGGGCTGATACGACCACTCATATCATTACCCGTGCAGGCGAAAGCACCGACCCTACTATCGTTATGCTGCAACACGAATACGGACTTGACCCGGATGAGGAGGGCAACGATGGTCAGGGTACTAATTTTGTTGACATGCTAAAAGCATTTACCAAGCAGGGATTGACAACTTTGGTTTATCTGCACACTGTGCTCGATGAGCCGGACCCGCATCAGAAAAAGACATTACAGGAGCTGGCGCAATATAGTGATGGGCTCATTGTCACCACAGAAAGTGCGATTCACATACTCGAATCCAATACTTATGGAATTGAGCCTTCAAAGCTAAAACACATTGATCACGGAATCAGGATGCAGCATCCTTCCCAGTATGACCGATTGGCAATAAAGCGCGAATTCGGCCTGGAAAACCATTTTTTGATTACGACACTCGGCCTTATGTCTGTAGACAAAGGGATTCAATATAGCATTCGAGCTTATGGGCGATTTCTGGATGAATCGTGCACAGAAGCTCAAAGGAGCAAGCTGGTCTATTTGATTGCCGGCCAGTGTCATCCAGAATTTGTCAAGGCCGAAGGTGGACAGCTATACCAGGAATACCAGGCGATGCTGGCCAAAGCTTTGGAAGATTCCAAACTTAGGTGGTGCAGAGTGAAGGAACTGGGTACAATAGATTTTGAGCAGCATGACGTTGTTTTTCTTGATACTTTTCTTGAGGATAATACTCTGCTGAAGCTTTATGGGGCGACAAATATCATGGTGCTGCCCTACCTTAGCACGTACCAGATATCGAGCGGCATATTGGCAGATACAGTCGGGGCCGGTAGAGTGGCAATAGCAACCAAGTTCAGGTATGCGGTGGAACTAATTTATTCCAATAAGCGATGTCCCAGCGGCACTATCATCGGGCGGTATGCCAGAGGTATTTTGGTTGACCCGGGAGAGCCTTCAATTGAACAGATAGCCCAGGCCCTCGACTATCTGGTCTTTAACCAGGACAAACGCCTTATGATGGAAAAGCAGGCTCACCAAAGGGGCTATCAAATGAGGTGGAATAATAGTGCCTGGGGATTGCTGCAATACATTGATTTTATAAGAGAACAAAAAGAAATAATTACCGGTAGAGGTATAAAATTCACCAGAGAAAAATCCTCCACCCTGCAAATAAAAAACCGCCGAAATGCTTAAGCTGTCCGGCGTATTATCCATCCTGCTGATAAGAACCGCCCGAATTCCTGGTTGGAATATATTATCTGTTAGATTAGCTTAACGAGCTTTTGCTCTTTAGCGGATTTATATACTGCCAGTATAACTTCGACCGCTTTGCGGGCCTCGGCTCCGCTAATCCAGAAATCTTCGCCACTCTCCAGGGCATCGATAAAAGCTTTGAAATTACGTGTATGGTTTTCATGCGTGATAGCGGCCGGGTCTGACACACCGCCACCGCCTGCGATTCGCCCGAATTTCTTGCGGATTTGCTCGTCTTCCGGCCTTTCGTCAACAAACTGCCAGACCGTAATACTATTTTCCACATTTACGACAGTGCCTTTAGTGCCGGTGATTTCAAACCGCCTGAACTGGCCCGGGTACGATGCAGTAGTACCATAGATAATTCCCAGTGCCCCGTTGGTGTAGCGCAGGATAGCAACGGCCGAATCTTCCGCTTCAATCTGCGGGTGACCCAGCGTTCCAACAAAAGCCTTTAACGACTCAATCGGGGGCATCACGTCACACAGCATATCCACCATATGAATGGATTGGTTCATAAGCGCACCACCGCCGTCCAGTTTCCAGGTGCCGTGCCAGGAGTCCTTGTAATACTCATCGGTACGCCACCAGGGAACATATACACCCGCGTAGGTAATTACGCCGAAACGCCCGGAATTTATCGCCCCTCTGAGAGGCACCATCATATCGTTGAATCGATATGGAAATATGCCGCCCAGCCGAGTGCCGCTCTTTTCGTGGGCGTCTATCATAGCGTCAATTCGCTCCAGAGTAACATCCAGGGGCTTTTCGCATATCACGTGCTTGCCTGCCTCGGCCGCGGCAATGGTCGGCTCCATATGCAAGCCGCTTGGTGTGGCAATGGTAACAATATCTACCTCTTCGAGCTTTAGCATCTCTTCATAGCTTTCAAAGGCCTTGGCGTCGTATTTGTCCGCCAATTTTTCAGCCCTATCCGGAATCTTGTCACAACAAGCTATCAACTTTGTGTTGGGAATATCACCTATGGCTCTTGCATGAAAATCCGCTATCAATCCAGCACCGATTATTCCAAAATTCCAGGTTTTCATTCTTATTTTCCTTTCTGCTTAAAGTTAATCACAAGTCAGGCCGACCTCAGCCGCAATATTTCTCACCGCAGCGATTGCCTTCGAAAAAAGCTCAGGACCGGTTGAGCCTCCGAACTGGCCGCCGGCCTGCAGGTGCGGCTCCATCGTCAGACAGCCGTCGTAGTTGAGCGCTGCAAGCTCAGCGAGCAGCTCTTTTATTTGACCGTCACCTTCTCCCGGTATGCTGCCCACATCTTTTGCCCCGAGCTTCCAGTCTTTGATATGAACGTGGACAACATAAGGCTTCATCAAAGGCCAGCAGCTTTCAACATTGTCTGTAATCTTTTCTCCCCAGACGAAGTTAGCAGGGTCATAAACCAGCCGAAGTTTCGGCGAATTGATGGTCTCGATAATGTCAACGCAGTGCTCGGCAGTATGGCCATAAATATTGGCTTCATTTTCATGGACCATAGTAATGTCAACATCCTTCAGCACCTCAACCTTGGCAGCCATTCTCTCCATCACCTGGTCACGATAATCATCGATATTCTGACCTTCGGGAGCATAGTAACTAAACATTCGTATATACGGCGTCTCAAAGAGCAAGGCCACATCGACCGCGTGTTTGAACTTGTCCAGATGTGGCTCAAAAGGTTCATCAAGCCTCACCTTACCTATGGGTGAGCCGATAGCGCTTACTTTCAGGCCGTGGTCTTGTATCATCTTTTTCGCTTCATTGAGCTGATGTTTATTGAGGTCCATAATATTCTTTTTGTTAATAAAGCGAGGCTCAATGTAGCCCACATCTTCCTTAACAAGGTATTTGACCTGCTTCAGAAAGTCGTCGGTTACCTCGTCAGCAAATGCGCTCAATTTCGCCATCTTCAATTACTCCGTGATACAGACAAAACAGTTTAAGAAACCAATTTCACTTTTCAAAATGTGCTGCCAAATCGGGCAAATCCCTTTTGATTTCGTTCAGCCTGTAACCAAACCCAGGCCCATTCAACGTTAATAGGTCAACCTGGCCCTTGCGCCGCTGATAAAGCCCCGGATGTACCGCCTCTTCCGGCGCAGAAGCAGCCGGATAAAACTGCATCGAATTGGTCTCGACTCCCATAATTGTTCCTGCGTATGCCGCCAGAAGAACATGGGGTATCTGTGCCAGCATCGGATTGGTCAAGTCCTGCACCATCAGGGTCATCCCGTGGGCCTTGGCCCAGCATAGACTCAATAATGCGCCGGTTTGGGTCTTGCAAGTTTTAAGCGCTACCCCGGTCCAGCCCAGACTGCGACCGAGCCTTATCAATTTCCAGTCGTGGGCACTTTCGTCCATAAAAAGGGGTTTGCGGGCCGATACGCTGTGAACATCAATCTGATTTTCTTTTAGGTTATATGGAAACGGCTGCTCCACGTAAAGTATCATCTGGTAAATGCAAGGGAACTCAGTCATCAGCCGATCCAGAATGCCGTTCACATAGGCAGGGTCGGTAACCGTGCAGTTAAAATCGCTGGTCAACCACAGAACATTATTTTCGAGTGCAATTTCACCGACTCTGACCAGACGCTCGTAATCCCACGCCGAATCATTGCCGCGCAGCTTCACCTTCAGGCACGTCAGACCGTCGCGCTTTATCCAATCCGGCAGTAATACGGGGTAGCCATCGTCCGGCTCTGCTCCTGTCAGTTCGGATGCGTCGAGCAAATCCTTGCCGCCTACAAGATGCCAGGCAGTCATCATCTTAAGCGGAGGGAAATTGAGAAAATCAACAGGATATTTGCCCGCGAATGAGAAATTGCACCCGTCAGCGGGTTCGAGGAAGCCGGATAAATCGGTATTCATAAATTCGGCATTGTAAGTGGAGTACACATCTCGGCCTACAATCTGACCGTATGCATCGTGCACAGCAATATCGAAAGCAGAGCAGCAAACCAGAGCTGCCAGCCATGGCATCGGCTCTGCCTTCCCGCCCCGCTTGTGGTTGAACTTATCCAGAAGGCCGGGTAACACTGATTCGATAAAAGCGTTTCCAAGTTCAATTGGATGACCTTGCCGGTCGAGCTTAGTCCACGCTTCGGCAAGCCCGCCTGGCCCTGAGCAAAAAAGCTGCATCGCCTCACATCTTTCCTGATATCCCAGACTGCTGGGCCAGGCCCACTGGACGCTCAGCGGGGTTTCGCCCCATCCCTGTGCAGTTTGTCCCTGTTTGTTTGCCACTGTTATGCAGGCACGCGCACACATAACAGACGTTAATGTTTCAGGCCCAAACTTCAGCGGAACTCTTGTTTCCACCGGAATAAAGTACAAATCCACAGATACAGGAACAATATCAGTTTTCATATCTTTTCGCCGTCGCTATATCCGATTATGTTCAAAACTTACCGATGGTTGAAGCTAATAGATTTATAACTTACTTTCAACCATTGTCAACCTTGACTTTGTTGTATTCCAAACTGGCTGATTTTCTCAGCAAGGAAGGCTGCTTTTTTTGTCCTGATGAACACATTAATGTCTGTAGGGGGAAAAACGGCTTATACCGCTTGTATAGTTATACTGTTAGCTGTTTGATAATGCGGATTCCCGCTTCCGCGGTAATGACAGGATGGCGAAATAATGTATTCGCCGGAAAATGACAACCGAAAATCTAAAAAATCTACCGACAATCACAACACGCATCTGCCATGATTGCCTTCCGTAGTAACTGTCCCAAGGGCTGTGGAAAAATCTTTTATAAACGGCCTTATAGCATAATCACCCTCGTACAAGACTGGCAAAACAGATGGACTATTTATCTGATAATTTTTGGTAGTGGTTACCCTCTGATTATTAAAAATACAATATAAGATGCATACAAGATTAACAGGATTATCGCTTCCCATCTATCAAGTAAGCGTTTCTTACCTGTGAACATCCAGAGAAACAATAGCAGGCTGGCCAGAACCACTACGCAAATATCTATATTGCTGCCCGGTTGAAAAGGCAGGGGCTTGATGATTGAACTTAATCCCAAGATAAAAAAGATGTTGAAAATATTGGAACCGACTACATTACCAACAGCAATTTCAGCATTTTTTTTATACGCCGCCACGGTTGATGTAGCCAATTCGGGAAGCGATGTTCCAACTGCTACTATAGTTAAACCAATCAAAGACTGACTTACGCCAAGCTTCAACGCCATGTACACGGCGCCATCTACAATCAACTTGGCACCAATGCCTAAACCAACCAGCCCGCCAACAACCAGTACAGATGATTTTAACAAGCTATATTGTTTTTGTGGTGCATGTTCGCTCACCACATCTACTCTTTTTGCTATACTAAACGTATAGTAGATGAAAATAATAAAAAACGCGATGAACACTATCCCATCAATTCTGGTCAGGGCTGAAACGCCGGCACTATCTATTAGCTGGTCATTGGCCATAACTGCCAAAAGCAAAGCGGCTAAAAGACTTAACGGAATCTCTTTCCAAACGGTTCCTTTACTGACAGCCAAAGGGAAAATAATGGCAGATATACCCAGTATCAGAAATATATTCGCAATGTTGCTTCCCAATATATTTGCGATAGCAATCTCTGTATTTCCTTTGATACTTGCAGTTATATTTACGAATAATTCCGGGCTAGAGGTACCAAAAGCAACAACCGTTAGGCCTATTACCAGGTCTGACACATTTAATTTTCTGGCGAAAGACGAAGCACCATCCACAAGCAGGTCTGCACCTTTGATAAGTAATATAAGACCGAGAATTAGCAATCCGTATTGAAACATGATAATCAATTATGAGGAATATTTACATTCAGCTCATCAGTCTTGCCTCATATACGAGCTTCAAGGATAAACTGTCACAATTTATTGTACTAATTGGCGCGTTACGAGCAACCTACAGTTAAGTAATTTTTGGAGCAAGGCCTTGCAAAATTGGTTGGTCTCAGTTATATTGCCCAGTCCTGTTGGCCTGAATCTCTGACGGAAAAAGGCGTCTTTTTGGGTTGCTTCGCAGGCCTGAATCTCTATAATTTGAGAAATTATCCTCTTCCACAGGAGGTATTTTACGAACAGAATAAGTTTATGGACAGTTATAAAAAGCAACTTTACATGCGCGAATATTTTTATTGAAAGGAGCAGGTATGAAACTCAACCGAAAATTGAAGATGGGAATGGTTGGTGGTGGGCCGGGAGCGTTCATAGGTGAGGTACACCGCAAGGCGTCCCGCCTGGACGGCGGTATCGAGCTGGTGGCCGGTGCGTTCGATATTAACCCGCGCAAATCAAAGCAGATGGGACGGGAGCTGGGCCTCGACCCCAGGCGCGTCTATGGCACTTACAACCAGATGATCGAACGTGAGCTTAAGTTGCCGGACGGTGAAAGAATCGATTTCGTCTCGATTACTACGCCGAATAACTGGCATTTTCCCATCGCCAGGGACTTTCTCAACGCAGGCTTTCACGTGATGTGCGAAAAGCCAATGACGATTAATGCCAAAGAGGCGAAGGAATTGCAGAAACTTGTTAAGAAGTCCCGCAAAGTGTTTGGACTGATGCACAATTACACCGGTTACCCGATGGTCAAGCTGGCTCGCGATTTGGTGCGCGGTGGCGAGATGGGTAAGATTCGCAAGGTCGTAGTGCAGTATCCGCAGGGCTGGCTGGCCACTCCGCTTGAGAGAACAGGCCAGATGCAGGCCGCCTGGCGAACCGACCCCAAGCAAAGCGGCGGTGCCGGCTGTATGGGCGATATTGGCACGCACTGCGAGAACCTGTCGGAGTATATCACGGGCCTGAAGATTACCAATGTATGTGCTGATCTGACGATTTTTGTCAAGGGCCGGCGGTTAGACGATGATGGCAACTGCCTGCTTCGCTTCAATAATGGTGCCAGAGGAATCCTTCACGCCAGCCAGATTTCCATCGGACACGAAAATGACCTGGCCATCTGGGTCTATGGCGAACAGAAGAGCCTGGAATGGCACCAGGAGCATCCCAACTACCTGTATGTCAAGGAGATGAATGGCCCTGTGCAGGTTTGGTGCCGTGGCAACCCCTATGTGGCAGCGAAAAGCCCAGCAGCGGGCCGTGCCACACGCCTGCCGTCCGGTCATCCCGAAGCTTTCTTCGAAGCCTTCGCCAACAATTACTGCAACTTCGCCGATACTCTGCGTGCAAAATTGACCAGAACAAAACCTGACCCACTGGCGCGGGACTTTCCGGATGTCAACGATGGTCTGCGAGGTATGCTCTTCATAGAGACCGTTTTGGCCAGCACCAAGAGCAAGCAGAAGTGGACCGCCTTCAAGAAAGCCTGAGAAGAAAAAAATGCAGATTTAGAGTTTGAAAATAGTTTGCATGCATAAAAGCAGAGGAGTCGAAGGTAACATCTTATGATGAATGTTGAACCCTCGGTGTCTGATAGCGAGCGTAGTTAAGGAGTACGGCGTCCAGCTTCCTCTAAAAGTTCATTCTGAAGATTGCTTGTGACATTGTTCCTGGCCGGCAGACGCTGGAGGTAGTTGCAAATCATCAGAACTTCGAGTTCAACTTCGGCACTCGACGGCTGTCCTTCATTCTGCTTGTGATAAATAACGAAGCAGGAAAAGATCAAATTTCGAGGAGATTTGTCGATGTCACAACAAAAAAGCATTAATCGGCGCCAGTTTCTAAAAAGGGCGGCAGTGACCGCCGCTGGCGGGGTTGCGTTTCCCTACTTTGTTCCCTCATCATCTCTGGGCAAAGCCGGCAGTGTCGCTGCAAGCAACCGCATCGTTATGGGCTGCATCGGCACGGGCGGGCAAGGCAAGCATAATACTCGTGCCTTAATACAGCACGCAGATGTGCAATTCGTTGCCGTTTGTGACGTCCGCGCGGAGCGGCAGCAAGAAGGCAAAGAAATAGTCAACAAGCATTACGGCAACAAAGGATGTGCTACCTACAACGATTTCCGGGACCTGTTAGCTCGCGAGGATATCGATGCTGTGATAATTGCCCCTCCAGACCATTGGCACGCCTTGATGGCCGTAGCGGCTGCACGGGCTGGCAAAGACATGTATTGTGAAAAACCATTGGGCGTGGCAGTGGTCGAGGGTCAGGCAATCCGCGATGCGGTACGAAGGTATGGACGGGTGTTCCAGACCGGCACGCAGCAGAGGTCAGATTACAAGTTTCGGTTCGCCTGCGAACTTGCCGTAAATGGATACCTTGGCAAAATACACACAGTCAAGGTTGCCGCGCCCGGACCCGAATATAAGCGGGTATATCGCAAGCCGCCTGTAGAGGAACCGATTCCGTCGGGCCTCGATTACGATATGTACATCGGCCCGGCCCCGATGAAACCTTACAACGGTGGCCGGTTGGCCTGGCCGGATTGGTATTTAATCTGGGATTACTGCGCAGGCTTTATCGTCAACTGGGGTGTGCATCATCTGGATATTGCTAACTGGGGCTGCCCGACTGTTGGCAGGGAAGCCTGCGAAGTAAAGTGTACAGGCAGTTATCGCGATGACGGCCTGACCGACAATATCAATGACTGGCAGGCTGAGTTCAACTATGAAAGTGGACTGCGTATGACGCATACAGACACCGGCAACCCGAACAAGCAAGGCTGCCGGTTCGAAGGTGACAAGGGCTGGGTCCACGTCAACCGAGGAGGCATTTGGGCTGAGCCTGCGTCGCTGCTGAAGGCCAAAATCAAGCCGGGTGAAATCCGGCTGGGCGAGTCCGGCAGCCACCACACTGACTTCCTCAACTGCGTACGGACCCGCCAGGACCCGATAGCCCCGGTCGAAGCAGGCCACAAGGCTTCGTGGCTTGGATTGGTGCCGGAGATAGCCTGCCGATTGAAGCGCAGACTCAAATGGGACCCGGCCACCGAACGATTTGTCGGTGATTCTGAAGCCAACAAGATGCTGGCCAGGCCGATGCGGAGTCCGTGGCGTTTATAAGCGCGGACCAAATCTACGCAAAGTAACTGAACTGAAGCTGAGTTTTTAGTATTGAGAATTAAGGAATCAGTAATATGGGCAAAATTTACATTGGCTTAAACACAGAGTTTTCTCGCAGCAGTGACAAGCCTTTCGAGTGGGCTGTTGAGAAAACCGCAGAGATGGGCTACGAGTATATCGAGCCTATGGTGCACTTCGGCCGAGAGCTTATGAGCGAGGCCGGGTATTTCCACACCGTCTCGATGTTTGACGACCCGTACAGGATCAAGGAGGCCTGCGACAAGGCTGGCTTGAAGATGTCGGCCCTTCAGGCCCACGGGCCTTTGGGCAGACCCGAGGTTCATGGGGAGTACATCAAGCTTGCGATCCGTGTCGCAGCGGAGATAGGGGCCCCGGTAGTTAATACCGACGAAGGCATCAAGGCAAAGTGGACGACCGAGGAAGAGGACCACGTGCTTATCAAGTACACGCTTCAGGAAGCGGCCTTTGTCGCCGAACGTCGAGGCGTTCTCATCGGGCTCGAACCTCACGCCCAGTACTCCAGGACGCCCGACGGTCTGGACCGGATTTACAATCTGGTCGACTCGCCGGCCATCGGTATAAATATGGACACCGGCAACGCTTATCTCGCCGGCCAGGATGTGTATGAGTGGTTGGATCGCGTGGCTGAACGACTGGTGCACCTGCACGCAAAGGATATTTCCGTGGAACACTCCGAAGCTGAGCGTGGCAAGGTAACCGGCACGCCGGTCGGTTGTGCCTGTGGCGACGGCGTAATTGACTGGGCGAAAGTAGTCGAGATTGTCAGCAAGAAGACGCCTCGCGATATCGTGTTCTCCGTGGAGTGCGGCACGCCCGACCAGGCCCAGCGCAGTCTCAAGCATCTCAAAGAGTTAGTATAGCATTAACATTTTCACAGAAGGTTTCAATTGCGTATTAGTTGTTGCAAGTTATAATCGGGTTTGCCGAAAAATATTGGCAAACATAAGACTCCTTTTTTTGGTTGTAAGTGTTTTCTTCGAAGATAGTTACATGGCCGAGAGGGAGGAGATACAACAAAACAATAAGCGTGGATTATTAGGAGTATTGAGATGAAAGACCACAAAGAAAACTTCCATAAGCAAGACCGCCGGATTTCGCGGCGTGATTTTATGACTTCTGCGGCGGCAGCGGCAGCCACAGTGGCGATTTCAACCGCAACCCCAACAGCAAAGGCAGCAAATCCACAAGAGAAATTCAAACTCAAATATGCACCATCTTTTGGAATGTTCAGTCAGCACGCAGGCGACGACCTTATTGATCAGCTCAAGTTTATGGCCGACCAGGGCTTCTCCGCGATGTTCGACAACGGCCTGATGGGAAAGTCTCAGGACCTGGTGGATAAAATCACCAAAGAAATGGACCGATTGGGAATGACCCTGGGGCCGTTTGTCTTGCAGGGTATTGGAGGAAAGTCTTTTGTCACCAGAGATAAGGACATTCGCGAGAAAATCGTAAAGAGAGTGAAGGAGGGCGTCGAGTTTGCCAAGCGTGCCAACGCCAAATGGGCACTGCTGGTGCCTGGTGCCTATGACCCAGGCCTGGAGTGGGACTATCAAACGGCTAACGTGATCGAGAACCTCAAATATTGCGCCGAAGTATGCGAGCCGTCGGGACTGGTGCTCGTAATTGAGCCGCTAAATGCCTGGAGGGACCACCCAGGGCTGTTTTTGACCAAGATTCCACAGGCATATCAGATTTGCAAGGCGGCGGGCAGCCCTTCCTGCAAGATTGTCGATGACCTGTATCACCAGCAGATTACCGAAGGCAACCTTATCCCAAATATCGATATGGCCTGGAGTGAAATTGCCAGTTTTCATCTGGGCGATAACCCGGGCCGCAATGAACCAACAACCGGAGAGATCAATTATAAGAACATTTTCAAGCATCTGTACAAAAAAGGTTACCAAGGTGTGTTGTGTATGGAGCACGGCAAAAGCAAGCGCGGCATGGGAGGCGAGATAGCAGTCATTGAGGCGTATCGAGCCTGCGACGATTTTTAGGCCGGCTGCTTTTATATATAAAGAATTTTACAGATGCGTAAACTAATTGATAGCAATTTAATCGAAAGGGAACACTCATGAAGAAAAAATCAAATGCAAAAACCAGTAACATTTCGAGACGAGATTTCATCAAGTCCTCGGCAGCGACCGGCGTGGCGGCGGTCTTGGCCGGTACCGGCACCGTCTTTGCCCAGCGTCCCAAGAAGATGCGAGTGGCCCTGCTTGGCTGCGGCGGCCGGGGCGGAGGAGCTTTAGGCAACTGTATGGAAGCGGCAAAGAACATCGACGGCCTCGAGCTGGAAGTCGTGGCCTTGGCTGATTGGTTTCAGGACAGGGTCGACCGAGTAAACAAAACGTATAAGATTCCTGCTTCGCGATGCTTTGTTGGCGGCGATTGTTATAAGAAGCTGCTCGAAACTAATGCGGATGTTGTGTTGATGGCAACACCGCCGAATTTCCGCCCGGTGCATTTCGAAGCTGCCATCAACGCGGGCAAGCACGTCTTTATGGAAAAGCCAGTCGCCGTCGACCCACCCGGTGCCCGTAGAATCATTGAAGCCGGCGAGCTGGCCAAGCAAAAGGGCCTGGGAGTGGTCGCCGGTACGCAGCGCCGTCACCAGGCAAATTACCGCCGCACTCAATACGCCGTCGAGCGAGGCGCCATCGGTCAGATAGTTGGCGGCTGTGTCTGGTGGTGCGGCGGTGCGCTGTGGAACAGCCCACGCCAACCAGGCCAGAGCGATGCAGACTATATGATACGCAACTGGGTCAGCTTCACGGAGATGTCGGGAGATCACATCGTCGAACAGCACGTCCACAACCTCGACGTTGCCAACTGGTACATCGGTCATCCGCCGAGAACGGCCCTTGGCTTCGGCGGACGCGCCCGCCGAAAGACCGGCAACCAGTTTGATTTCCACAGTGTCGACCTCGATTACGGCGACGGTTGCCACATCCATAGCATGTGCCGTCAGATTGACGGCTGCGATGGCAGTGTCAGGGAGTTCTTCGCTGGCACCGAAGGCACAACTTTGGGCGGTGGCGGCCTCAAGCAGACTGGAAGCAGGAAAAGAGAGATTGAAGTGCCGGACTTTCCTGAGCATGACGCCTATGTGCAGGAGCACATAGACCTGCTCGAAAGCATCCTCAAGGACGAACCGCTCAACGAGGCCCGCAACGTTGCCGAATCCACAATGACCGCGATCATGGGCCGAATCTCCACCTACACCGGTAAACTGGTCCGGTGGTCAGACCTAACCGAAAACAAGGATTCACCGTGGTACAATCTCACTCTCAAGCCTACCGCCGAAGACTTCGAAAGGGGCGAGGTCGTGGCTCCGCCGGATGACGTCGTTCCAATCCCCGGTAGAGAGAGAAGGCGATGAGGATAAGAGTTTCCCCTTGTCAGTGAAGTCTATCGCGGTCCCAGGCAAGATAAAAGTTTAGGTCTGACGACTGTTGACTTTCAGCAAAAAAGTTGCGCCACCGCAGGCGCAACTTTTTTATTTGTCAGCTTTATGTACTTCTGGCTGGCACGGTTGGTTACTATGCCCTAAAAGCAAAAAACATAAAACCAGAACTTGAATTATGGTTTTTACTTTTGAGCTTTAGCTTCCTGGAAGCCGATCATTTTAGCTCAGCTATTTCTGTAAATTTCACCAAAGCCCCTGCCGTTTGCGGATGCGGCTCTATTGTTCCGACCAGCCCGACCTTCCTTTCTATAAGTTTGCTTAGGTCCATCCGCGAGGCCTCATCGCTCGGTAAAGCGTAACAAAGTGTTTTGCCGGATTCGTCAACTATGCGGTAGTGTCCGGGGCCGTAAATCGTGAAAGTTTGAAGCTGCCCAACGACTGCAAATCTGCCTAGATCTTCAATTTCTGCCAACCTTGCCGCACGTGCCTTATCTATCCGCTCCTTAATCTTCTGCAATTGTTCATTCTGAAGCCGGACCTCTTTGGCTACTGCTAAAGCTAATTCAAAACCCTCTATCTGTTTAACCACAAACTCCGCGTAGCGTGCAGCCTTGCCGGCATCCTTGTTGTTGGCAATCTCGACAAGTGCCTTTTTTACATTCGCGTAATTCTGCTGAGCCAGCGGTTTGGCCCGCTCAGCCTCGATTTGCTTTTTCAGAGCATAATATGCTTCAAGCTTTTCGGCCTCAGCGGAAAGTACCGTTGGAGCAGCTACCGTAGTATCATTCGGTTCGGGCAGCGGAACCTCGCTAACGATCGCGAGCGGCTTTGTAAAATTGGTGCTTACCCAAAGATAGGCAAAGGATGGAGGAGATATTTTATAATAATCTGCCATCTGTTCCCCCAACAGCTCAACTTTATCGCCCCGGTTGAGCTTTCCCTGCAGAGTCGTGGAATATAACGGCTTATAAAAATCGGAGCCGGCATAGACACGAACATCGTCACCGGTAACAATCCCAACATCAGGATTATCCGGGTCAATCCTGACATACTGCATTGAAATCCAGGAAAAGCTGCCGGCTGGAGGAACAATGCAGGACCAGCTATATTCTCTGCTGACAACTGTTACTTTGTCGCCTTTGTTGAGCTTGCCGCAGTGGTAATAGTTTGTACCGGGCCCGGAACGTATATAGAGGTCATCGCCGGTTATCTCGGCAACATAGGGAAAAGGCGGGGTAACGGGCTCATTAGGGTCACCGGTCGTAGTAACGGATTCTTCACCAGGCGAAGTAACAGCTTCTTGGGCAAAACCAGCGGATACGAAACCTGCTAAAATAACAAAAATAAAAAAATTGACGTGAGATTCCATTTTTCTATCTCCCAAAAAGAAGTCCTTACCCAAAATCTAAAACAACCGAATCGGCAAACGATTCTTATATTTTCGAAATTACCACCCCCCTCAGCAATTGTCAACTTTTTTATTACGCCAATACAGTCGGGCTCTACTGCCTTCTTTATAGCTCAAGACCACATATCTGCACTTTCCAAAAAATAGTTTGTTAAGCAGCCAGTTTCATTAGTTTATAAAACTGCCGTGCGATTTTTCGGTTTTTACAGCTATGGCCAAA
>JGI24422J19971_10000533_pt1 | contig 21329 bp, 18 predicted proteins | sample DeeMarSWOR152_54_FD_19971 | JGI IMG/M metagenome (IMG submission 19971) | reverse complement strand
GGCAGGTTAAGAAATGGCCGAATTCATGACCGAGCAAAATCCCGAGAAGCACCACCACGTAGATGATGGCCAGCGAGATGACCTGAGGGTCCGTTACCGTCTCCAGGTTCAGGGGAACCTGGGAACCCTGGACAAGAGCCTCGGTGTAGAGATAATTCACGCTCAGGGATATCCCTACAGAGAAGGTCGTGAATACGGTGATGACGAAGAGCAGGATGTTGACCCAGATGTTCCTTGTCACAGAAAACGGAATCTTTTTGGGTTCTTCCAGTGTCTGTTCTTTATCTTCTTCCATCGGGTATATAAAAAAATAGGAGTGACCGCAATCACTCCTACTCCATCGATTCGATGATTAAGAGATCACTCTTCCTGGAGCGCTTTGTATTTAGCTTCCAACTCTTCCTTTGATTCTTTATTCGCAGGATCAGGAACACAGCAATCTACCGGACAAACAGCAGCGCANTGTGATTCATCAAAATGCCCCACGCACTCCGTGCATTTTTCAGGATCGATCACGTAAATCTCATCTCCCACCGAGATGGCATCATTAGGGCATTCAGGCTCGCAAGCTCCACAATTAATGCATTCTTCAGTAATCATTAAGGCCATTTATGTCCTCCTCATTAATTTAAAAAAAATATTATATATTTTTTTCCTGAATTTACAATACCGGAGATTATTTTTTTGCTTCCAGCTTTCTGACCTTCTGGGAGGCATCAAAGCCAAAATAGGTACTGGAGTATTCTTCCTGGATCTTCCTGTACAGAGCCAGCGCCTCTTCCGTCTCTCCCTTTTCCTCGTAGACCTCAGCCATATGAAAAAGGATGACATCCAGAGAGTAAACACCGGGATTTTCTTCTTCGATCAATCTGTAAATCTTAATCGCCTTATCAAACTCTTTCTGTTGAAAATAAATCTGAGCCAGCAGGTCCTGAGCTTGATAGAAAAAAATGTCTTTCCGTTTTTTTGGAAATTCTTCCAGATAAGCCTGGGCCTTAGCGACATCTCCGCTTTCTACAAAGTGGGTCGCCAGAATGATGTATGCCAGCCGGGAGAACTTGCCGCCTGCGGCTATTTCCTCCAGACTGGCCACATTCTCTGGTTGAGTTTTCAAGCCTGACTGGAGGTCAATGATCTGAGCGAGAAGCTGTCCTTCCTTTTTTTGACTCTGGCTTGAAATAAATTTTCCGCCCACAAAGATCAAAGCAGCAGCCACAACCAGAATGATAAGAACATAGATCTGATGGGAATGCTCTCGGAGATAATGGACGGCCCTGTTGAAGACAGTAATGAATTCATCCTCTTTAAGCTGTTTTCGTTTTTTCCTCTTCATGATTGACTCCTTTAACCCCGGTTGAGCGATGACTGCAGGAGCATGCTTCCGCTCCTGACTGGGAGAAAAAAGGTTTCTTCTACGAAAAAATGCGCAGCGTCTTTATCTCTACTGTTTTTTCACCCACTCTCCGTTTTCGTTTTGAATCCACCAACCCGGCTGGGCGTCTTTTACCCACAATTGAGCAAAGATTTTCTGGATCCTGGAAATCTGGCTGGCATCAATCTCCATAGCCACAGCGACTTCCGCGTACATGTTTCTTCTGTCGTTATTCTCATCATTCACCAGATTCCGCAGCAACGCTTTATCTCTCAGATTCAATCCGGATTCGTCCCTTAACTTGATGAATCCGTCGTTCGTCTCACCGATGTTGCCGCTGTCAAAGAACGGTTTGAGCTTGGGAAATCTCTCTTTTAGAGACTGCTTGAGAGCACGGATTTTGGGCGTCGAAACCTGAGTCTCTTGCTGGACATATACCGTTGGCAGCAGCGACGATGAACTGCCCATACTCAAGCTCATCTGATCTAGCTCCATCATCGGCCATTCCTTATCCTTTTTGTCCTTTTCTTCTTCTCCCTTCCTTATTTCGTCCACGATTTCCTCGGCAGCCTTCTTCACCTCAGCTTCAGGGAAATAGATGTTTACAGTGATGCAGGAAAGGAGGAAGAGAAAAGCCAGGCTTACTGAAACACATTTTAGAATTTTTTGTCTCATTTTCACCTTCTTTTTCGTAGTCTATTTATCTCAAATCACAACCCTTTCTTCTTTTGGGTTGTCGGACCTTCTGACTCGCCAATCCTCTTTAACCGGCTCATCATGTCTTTGAATCGTATTTTATTCTTAGGTTTCTTATTTACCACACTGATGCCAAAAAGCCAAGACCTCTTGACCAGATATTCAATCCCCTTCTCCCTGATAGTTCCTCTCAGGGTGAAGTTGTCGTTCTTCAACGAACAGTAAATCCCGATCTTCTCATACCCGAATTCGGAAACGAACCGGGCAAATCCCTTGTTCGGGGAAAGGGCGCTGCCTTCGCCCGAGCTGATGATAGACAGGTCATTCACCGCCCCCAGGCTGAATTTCTGGGATACGCCTTTTTTTCTGACCGATTCCAGCAGCATGATAAACCGTTCCGGCTGACCGTAAGAAATGGCAAGGTCCTTGACCTCTCCTCTTAAATTCCCGGTCACTTTCCCGAAAGGGATAGCATTGGTGAGTTTCTCCAAGCTCAGATCATCAAACCTGACATCGCAAAAAATCGTCCTATTCTTGGTAAAAGGCTTGGTGACTCCTATATTTTCCACATGGATGGTTGTGTCGAAGATATTCACCTCCGCCTTTCCTTCAGTCAGGACCTCTTCCGGGTTCAATTCCACCCGGGGAAGGTCGACCTGAACCGTGCCTTCCAGGCTGAACTGCTCTGAGTTGAAGGGGAGCTTGGAAAGGTCCAGGTCTTTCAGAGAAAAGGAGAGCGTCCCCTTAACGTTCGCCGGCTCCGGACCCAGAGTGAAGACCGACCTTCCCAATATGACTTGGCCTCCAAAAATGCCCAGAGTCAGGGGTTCGAAGATGAACCTGTTTTTTCCAGCCTGAAGGTTGAGCTGGAAAGGCTCAAGGGAAAGGACAGGTGTCTTGAACTGTCCTATGCGGAAGTAGCCTTTCTTGAGATACTGCTCTTCCTTTTCGTCATCATCCTGGTTCGGGTTCTGGAGATGGAACGGGATCTCGACCTGTATTCCGTCTATCAAAAGGGATTGATCTCTATTCTTCACCGATCCATCTTTCACCCATAAGGAACCGTCAAGCGAAAGACTCTCCTTCTCCTTTCTGAAGCGAATTTCCGTCTCGACATCGCCTCCCATCGCTAGAGCCAATTCTTCCACCGGCTGTCCCTGGCTTAAGAAGGCGTACAGCGAACCAAGGTCCAGCCTGGAACCAAGGATCTTTAAATCCAGAAGATAGGGGTCCTGGAAGCTCAAGACTCCCTGGACGTTTATCTTCCCTTCTGAGAAAAGCGAGGTCTCCATGGACAGATCGTCAAGTCTGTTGAGTGGAATTCTATAGATGCCGGACATCTTCAACTGGAACGGGCTCCGGGTCCAATCCACGTAATACTGATTCCATAGAGATTCTCCTTTGGAAAGGTCCAGGTCAGCCGTAAACTCCATGTCCTGACGAGATGAATTGTACCTTCCCTCAAAGGCAAGCTTCTGTTCGAGTGACTCACTGGCAAACGTAAACGAGGCGTTATGAAACGCCCCCCCGGAGAGATTCATGATGCCCGAGACATTCCATTCCTCAGCGCTCTCGGGCGACTGGGTTGCTTTTAGGTCAAAGTCAAAGTGACCAGCCGGACCCACATCCTGGACTTCCTTGGGGATGAACGCGGAAAACATCGACAACAAGCGTTCCGCATCCAGGTTCGATGTTTTCAGATGAACGGACCTTTCTCCTTGAGGTTGCATGTCGACCACCGCTTTCATCTCGAAAGGAGCAAGGGGAAGGGCCTGGATTGTCAGGTGATCCAGGTTCAGTTTTTTCCCTATGATTTCGAAACTTCCTTTTCCGTCAAACTCAGCCTTCTCCAGTTCAACCTTTTTTTCTTCCGCAGAATACGAGAGTCCTTGGAAGCTGCCTTTGATACGGGATACATCCAGAGATGAACTCGTCCCGGCAGCCAGGATGCTCAGAGAAAAATCCTGAATATTCGCATCTCCTCTGCTGAGCCGGCCGTCGCGAATGTCCAGCGACCCGGTGAGGCTCACATCAGGAAAACGGCCCTCAATCCTCAGCTCCCCTGAGATTGAGTTCTCCAGAGAGAAACCAAAAGCCTCACAGCTCATACGAGTAGGCTCGATCCTGAGCAATCCCTTCAAGTCCGTCGTCTTTTCTGCGGGAATACCGGTCTGTCTGTATTTCCCCTCCAGGTAGGCAGCACCCTCCAGGGCCAGAGATTTCAACTGTGAAGGAAAAAAGGGTTTGAGGTGAGGTCTCAGTATCCCAAAGGTCCGGCTGAGGTCTTTCACCCGGACCTGGAAAGAAGAGCCGATCGATGATCCCTCGCTCATATCCAGCTCCAGAGTCGCTGAAGCATCGATAAGAGCAGGGATCATCATTTCCAACCGGGAGAAAGATATCTCTTTCTGCTCCAGTGGAAACTCACCTTTTATCCTCAAGCCGAGCTCCGGAATAGGGATGGTATTTTCCATGAATTCGAATTGAGAGGGTTTGACCGAGAACTCAACCTCCATTGAGGGCACTTCAGCCAATGAGAGCTTGCCGGATGAGCGAAAACCTCCGGCCAAAAAGAGATTTTGAGAAGGGCTGTCCAGCTCGATCTCATCGCTTATCAAAGAATACTCGTATTCTCCTTCTTTCCCGGTTCCGGATAGGACAAAAACACAATCCTCAAGATAAGTGTGACTGGTGGGAGTGATATACTGAAAGGAAAAATTCTTGAAGCCCAAGCCTTCCAAATAGCTCAAAGCACTGGCAAGCTGACGGATGTACAGCTGATAGTCGATCTCCATCTCTTCTTCGATCTCTTTGATGTGGACACGACAGGTCATATCCGAAGCATCNATGGACCGGAAGAAGGGCCTCTTCTTTTTGAGGATCCGGCCAAGCTGCCCTTTGATATCCAACNGTTCCAACGTAATCTCNATCTCCATNCCTCCGACAACCTGAAGGGCTTTGANAGAATCGGCCTGGACGCTCAAAGGGAAAAGTCCATAATCGAGTTTTCCAATCTTGAGTTGAGTGCCTTCTTTTTCGCTGACGGTCTTTTCCAGGTAAGACTTCACCCACGACTTGTTGAAATAGATGACCAAAAAAGAAACGACCAGCAGTATCACCAACGCGCTGAATACGATCCCGCTGATGAGGAAAAGTCTCTTCAGTTTCTTTTTCATAAGACCAGTTGAATCAGACCTATTTTCTCGGAGCCAAAGAAATTATATCCCTGTGTGTTCTCCTTCCTTTACTCACCATTCACTATAGCTTATAGCAGAGGAAAACATTGAGTTCAAGGAGGGAAAGATGAAAAACACCCAAGATTAAAAGATTTTGGATCTGACTTATGGAAGAAAGATCAAGATTAATTTTGAAAATTTGGATTATTCCAAAGTGACGGGAGTTTTGTGTGGAAAGAAAACCCACCGTGTCATTGCGAGCGAAGCGTGGCAATCCCATCCTGCTGTCATTGCGAGCGTGGCAATCCCATCCTGCTGTCATTGCGAGCGAAGCGTGGCAATCCCATAGGAAATAAAAGCACTTTTTTATGTGATTGCCGCGCTTCTTTCAGTCGCCCGCAATGACATATAATCCCGGCAATTACTTATGATCTCAGCAATGACTTATAGTCCTGCCCATCACATTTAATTCAGTCAATTTGGGATAAACACGAGAATCTATTTGATAATAGGCTTCTTTTTAACCGGGTCTTTTTTCTTTACAGGATTCTTCGCCGGGGAGGTCTGTCCTTTTCCTTGTGAAACCGTTGTTTTTTGGCCAAGAGTAAGGATTTGCCGTATCGGAGCTCCGCTCTCGGACCCTTGGGCAAGGCTTAGCCTNCCGTATCCGAATATATTATCCTTCCCGGCAGAACCCAAGTCCTCAGCTCTTGCCTCAAGAATTTCATTCACATCATCTAAGGTAAACGGTGTCTTTCCCTTCAACAGAGCAAAAGCTCCGGCCACATGCGGAGTAGCCGCAGATGTGCCGAAAAATCCAGCCAGGCCATACGTCGAGCTTAAAACGCCGACAGGCGCACTGTAATCAGGCTTGGTCCTTCCATCTTGCGTAGGTCCCTGGGAACTGTACGGTTCATAAGAGTCATCCGACCAGTAAGTCGCTCCAACGGATACTGCGTACGAGGAATCTGCGGGGATAGACAGACTTCCGGAAGGCTCTTGATACTGGGGATCCAATGAAGCGATATTGTAAAGAAACAGTTCTAAATCACAATTTCTTGTTGTCAGCCATTTAAATACTCGAATATACTGTACACCAGTGCTGGTTGCGGTAAAGCTTACAGCTTCTGTGGGAGGCGCACCGCTTGTCTGATCATTATTGGATTGAGCAAGCACAAAAAATCCCGAATCATAGAGGTATAAATCATAATCATTTCCTTGTGAACCGCTATAATTTGAGCCATTCCAAGTTCCCCAATCATTCCAATTCAGATAGACCGAATACAAATTTCCAGCCACAACATTGAATGCAAAATACTCATACTCAGGATCGCCGGGATCCTCGAAATTACACCAATCATCAAAATCAGGATCCTGAAATCTGGTTTCCCAATGGGTTTCCGCATTGTTCCCGGCGGCAGAGATCCAGATAATACCGTTATCATGAGCATCTTTGACATCCTCGCAAATCGGACCTGTCCCGTTTCCAGCACCAATATTGAACCAGCCGACAGAGCAGGAGATGATGTCCACGTTTTGATCGATTATCCAGTTCACCGCACTGCGATGCTCTACGTCAGTGCCAAAATTGACCAGCAAAAGCTCAGCATCAGGAGCCATGTCGTAAACGATCTCCGCACAGGCCGTTCCATGATCTGACACAAACAAATCTCCGTCTGACCTGAAGGACCGGACAGTCACCGAAGAAGGCAGCTCTGTCCCCAACAGAGCTGGGTAACCATTAAAACCCAGGTCGAGAATGCAGACCTTCACACTTTCGGTCGACCGATAAGGAGTCACACTCTGCCAAAGATCCGCACCTGTTACTTCCACTCCTTCACTCACAACAAACGGAACCGGCTTCTTGGGAAGTCTTAAGTACTTTACTGATGAATAATAAGCCAGATCCTGGAGAGCGTACAAAGGCATCACGCTCTGGACTAAATTATTGTAAGTCGTCTCAACATGCCCGCCATAGGCATTTATCTGCATGCTGACTAAATACGACGGACTCATCTGAAAATCGTCTGCTTGTTCAAAGAGCTGCAGCCACCATAAATCACGCATTAAGACCACTCCTCCTGTTTTTACCCTGCTTACTCTAGATCGAGATTCCGCGACAATCCTTACACAATCACCCTGCATATCTATCCCTCGCTGCTCGGCAAACTTCTGGGCCTCCACCAGGCCATAGATATTATAAACCTCCACCAATTGGTAAAGCACTGACTCCATCTTGGGATTCCCCATCCTGTAATAGGCATTCATCTGGAGTGAATGATCAGTTCCTGACCGTCCAGCCTGCAAAATGGCCTTCTCAGGCAAAAGGATCATTAAAGCAAAGAAAAAAGCCAACCCTGTCCAAAAAACACGATTGAATTTAAACACTTTTTTCATTTTTTCCTCTTTAAACTTCAGAAGCAAAACTTAAGCCCTGCTCCGAACATAATTGTATTGAGATTGAGATTTTCAATAGCCCCTGAAGTAACAGTCCCCCCGATTTGGTCTGAAAGGCTCCAGGACCCTTTGGCTTTGACCAGGCAGTATTTAACATCCACACTCAGCGCAATCTTCCCGGTGATGAAGATATCAAACCCTGCTCCGGCATGATATCCAATTGAGTTTTCTATTTTTTCATTGACGTCAAAACCCAGGGCATCCCAGGCATTAATGATTTCTTCATCAAGGGCGAAGCTATTTAAATAATATCCGCCGCCACCCAAAATATAGGGAACAAAATAGCGGGTGACCGGCAGCCTGAGCTGAATGCTCAACTGGATCGGAATAACCGATAATTGCCCTTCGCTTAACCCATCAACAGAACTTTCCACATCATTTTGAAATCTGAGCCCGCTCAACTCAATGGATACATTTTTAGAAATGCCCAGGCAGAAATTTCCTCCGTAATTCATCTCATCGCTGTAATGCACATCTCGCAGCATAGAGTAGCCAGCCATAACTCCTAGACATGACTTTGGCCCGGTCTTAATCCTTGAAGGCCGACGCACTCTAGGCTTCGGAGGGGATACAACTTCGGGCTTAATTTCTTTGATCTTTGGAGCCTCTTTGATCTCTTCCTTTTTCTCTTTGGGCTTTATTTCTTTTTCGATGGCCTCCAGGACTTCGCCCACCTCTTTGACCATCGAAATGTGTATATAACCGACTACAGTGGCCTTTTTCCCGATTGAATAAAAATAAACGCGATACCAGATATTTTTTATCTTTTCTGATGAGAAAAGATTGAGAACTGTTCCCTTTTCTACGGTTTCAACCACTGCGCTTTTTTCATCTGGATCGACATGTATATTGGCCCTTTCAGCTGTAACCGTCACTCTATTCCTCTGGGATAATAATGGCAAAGACATAACGAATACACCAACAGATATAAACAGGAATATCAGCACAATAGGTCTCATCGAATTATGCTTGCCCTCTCTCATAAAAATATTACCACTTATTATTTTACACATTTTCCCGCTTCCTTCCTAACTCAATAAATCATTCAATCTATTTGAAAAAATCTCATGCCGCTGTCCTCACCAATAGGTGTCCTGAATGCCACCTTAAAGGGTGAACGATGATGATTTAAAAATCATCGTAAAAAACCTCCTTAAAGGCGATTGTATTCTCAATGCCTATCAGGCATCATCTAAGTGAATAAAAAATAAGCCTTAAAAAGGAGGGCTCTTTCAGGCGCCTTCACAGCAAAAAGAAGGGTCAAGAAAAGACGGAGGATCCGCTCCCAGGGCCCTCCTTTTTATTATTGCTCGCAGATTTATTATCGCTCGCAGATTTATTATTGCCCGCAGATTTATTATTGCCCGCAAAATAAATTAAAACGATTACTGATCTTTTCATTGTCATTGCGAGCGCAGCGTTGCAATCTCGCCACCTCAGTGTCATTGCGAGCGCAGCGTGGCAATCTCACAGGAAATAAAGGCATTTCTTTTAAGAGATTGCTTCGCTTCGCTCGCAATGACATGTTATGTATCAATGACATATTTTGTAACAATAACATGCCGTTTAAGGTCTTTGTATCAGATTTTTAAACTTATATTTGATTCGCTTATTACATTAATTTAGTCGAAATCAGGCCTAAAAATAGGAACTTTTGCTCCTGAAAAAATATTTTATAAGGAGAGGCAAACCCGCCAAAAAATAAGGCTGGCTGTTTTGAATTTGCCAGGTTTGAAAGGCAAAAAGAAGGGGTCCCTGTCCAGCCAGCAAAACAGGGTCATTAAATTAGTCGATAAAAAAAAGATAAAATTGAAAATAGCTAAAGGATGTATTCATTCCACTGCTTCAGAGAAAAATTCTGATTGGCTGAGAATATGCAGGATGAAATATTCTCAAGATATAAACGAGAAGGGTTTGAAGCTGGCTTATTTGTTCACAAGACTTCATAGACCATGACTTCCGCTGCTTTCCCCTTGACTTTTTTAGGCCCGACCTTCTGTATCTTGAATTTTCCCTTAACAAGTCTGTACGTTTCTTCACCGATGAGGATTTGATTGGGGCTGGCGATGGATTCCAGCCTTGAAGCAATGTTGACCGGGTCTCCGATGACTGTATACTCCATCCGGTTGGGAGAACCGATGTTTCCCGCCACCACCTTGCCGGTGTTTATTCCGATGCGGATATTGAACTTTTTTTCAAGCTCTCCACTCTCCATCATCTTGGCCAATTCCTCCCTGATCTCCAGAGCCGCCCGGATAGCCCTTTCCGGGTCTTTCTTCCTTTCCTTAGGCGCTCCAAATACGCCCATCAGACAATCTCCGATGAATTTATCGATCATGCCGTCATACTTAAAAATAATGTCCGTCATCCTGGAAAAAAATTGATTCAGCATAAGGTTGATCTCGCGGGGAGACATCTCTTCCGAGATGCTGGTGAAGCCGATGATATCCGTGAAGAGGATGGTAGCCGTAAGGTCCTTAGATTCCATTATGTTCCCTTTTTCCTCCTGACTTTCCTTCAAGATCATCTCGATGACCTGCGGAGAATGAAACCTTTCCAGACGGTTTCGCATCCGCTCTTCCTCACGAATTTGCTCATTCAGGCTGGCTTGTTCGATGACCATGGCCATCTGACATCCGATAGCCTTCAGGAGTTCAAGGTCATCTTCAGTGAACTGATCATCACCCCCCACGCTGTCCAATTGGATAACTCCGATAACCTTGTCTTTTTTCCAGAGAGGCACGCACATGGCAGACCGAATCTGCTGCATGAGAAGGCTCTGGGCTTGGTTGAATCGTGAATCGGTCATGGCATTGGATGTCAAAATAGCCACTTTATCTTTAACAACCTTGTTGATTATGGTCCGGCTGGCTCTCAACTCACCTTTGGCTTTTACCTTGTCATCTTTGTACTTGACCACCACCGGAGCCAGGTCATTCTTTCTTTTTTCCCCGGTCAGGATAACGAAGCCGTAATCTGCATCTATGACCATGAATATAAGGTCCATGATTTTTTTGAGAAGCTCGTTGAAATCGTGGATGGTGTGGAGCTGCCTGCTGATTTCATAGAGCACGAAGAGCACCTTGTTCATCCTCTCCAGGGATGTCAGCTCTTCTTTGACCTCGGCTTCCTGTTTGCCCTTTTTCGCTGGCACGATAAGGCTGCTGTCTATCAAGCTTTTATCTGTTTCGGTGGAGATCAGAAGGTCCTGCGAATCCTCCTGAGGTATATCCTTAGCACTCTTCTCAATCATCTGGCTCTGCCCTTTTTCCTGCTCTGTATCTGCGGTCAGGACAACTGAGTCGAGCGGGGACGGTTTTGGCTTTTCAGTGATAAAATTCAGCTTCACCGTCCCGATCCTGATCTCATCTTCATGACTCAAAGCGGCGGTCTGTATAGATTTCTCGTTCAACCTTGTCCCGTTAAAGCTTCCCAGGTCATTTATCATGTAACCTTTTTCAGCCTTCACTATTTTCGCGTGATAACGAGAAACAGATCCATCGGCGATAACAAGGTCATTTTTTTCACTGCGTCCGATGGTGATTTCTTCTTTATCCTTATCGATCAAGAAAGTGGACACCCGTCCATCACTACTATGAATGTTTAAGCTCGGCATGGTTGTATTTCCTTCTCAAGGTCAAAATTCATAATGAATATATCAGAACCGCATTTGCCTTGTCCAGACTGCGGACCATATTCATTGCCACAAAAAGTACGCGAAACCTTCAGCTCAAACGGAGCTGGCTGCTCTCTTTTTTTGCTTTCTACCAGAAAGGGAACTCGGCCGCAGGAAACGGTTGAAAGAGGGTTCGCAGCGGCCAAAAAAAGTTTGAATATTTAAAAACACATATGATATTGTAGATGAAAAAAGAGAGGAAGCATGGAGAATCCTATCTGGGGAAACAGCCTTTTCAGGAAGAAAAAGAAAGAGGACGACATTCTCACTCTCCTCAAACAGGTACCGATATTCTCCGACCTCAATACCAAAGAACTGGCTGAGGTCGAAAAAATCGTCCACAGACGCATCTATAAAAAGAAGGAGCCGATCATCAAGATGGGAGACCCGGGGCTGGGGATGTACATTGTCGTCAAGGGCTCAGTCGAGATCGCCACAGAGGAAGGAAAAGGCGAAAAAAATGTCCTGGCCCGTTTGACTGAAGGCTCATTTTTTGGGGATCTGGCCTTACTGGACGAGTCCCCCCGCTCTGCTTCTGCCCTTGCCCTCGAGGACTGCAGTATCATCGGATTCTTCCGCCCTGATTTCCTTGATCTCCTTTACAGAAAACCCAAGCTCGGGATAAAGGTTCTTTTTGCCCTGGCCAAGACCATCGGTGAAAGGCTTCGCCGCACAGATGAATTGCTGATGAAAAATCAGGAGAAAAAGAGCAAAACCCATCATGGATAAGTACACCTACGAGCTTTACTCCCAGCTTCTTAAAACCTCCTGGAAAGTCTTCCTGATCATCCTCTGTATCGCTCTCGCAGTCATCCTCTTTCCGTACGCAAAAGATGTCCTGGTCATGTTCATCATCGCCTGGCTTCTCTCCGTGCTTCTCAGCCCTCTGGTCGACTACATGGAGAGCAAGAGAGTCAGGCGAGGCTGGGCTATTCTAATTGTCATGATCATCATCCTGGTGCTTATCGCTTTCTCGTTTAGCCTGATCATCCCGGGAATCATCCGCACGGTCGAAGCACTGACCACCAAGCTTCAGTCCGATGTCATAAACGAGTTAAGCATCAAAATAGAAGCTTTCTTCGAGAAAAACTTCAACAATGCCGAACTGGCCAGGAATGTGACCTCAAAATTGAATGAGATAGGCGTGAGCCTGCTGAACAGCCTCGGGGAGTTCTTCAAGAACGTCGGCTCATTCCTCGCCTCCATGGTCATCGTGCCGGTGATCACCTTTTTCCTGATCAAGGACTCGCGGCGCTTCAAGCGGGCTATCATCTCCCAGGTCCCGAACAAATACTTCGAGCTCTCTTTGAACATCCTCCATAAAGTGGAGAACCAGGTGGGAAAATATATTCAAGGTCAGGCTATTGATGCTCTGATTGTTGGCATTCTATCGACTATCGGTCTTTTTCTGATCAATGTAGCCTTTGAATGGCCGATCCAGTATTTTTTCTTCATCGGAATGCTGGCTGGTCTGGCTAATCTAATCCCCTACGTGGGGCCAGTTGTCGGAGCAATTCCGGCTTTGATAATAGCCATACTCAACAATCCTCCCAACCTGGGGATAGTCTTGATCTGGATCGTTGTCATGTTCATACTTGTCCAGGCCATCGACAACTCGCTGGTCTCTCCTCTGGTCGTCTCCAAAAGCGTGAACATGCATCCTCTGACAGTGATCGTGGTGGTGATTATCGGCGGAAAGATAGCCGGCGCCATAGGTATGCTCTTTGCAGTCCCTTTGACAGGTATCATCAAAGTCACTCTCCAGCAGGTCATCTGGGGATTGAGAAACTACAGCCTGCATTCAATCTCTCCCTTGAAGGAGGATTCATTCCTCGAACCAAAAGGCGGAGAGGCCGCTTAAAATGGAACTGGAATTTTTAGGAGTGAGAGGCTCGATGCCGGTCTCCGGCACAGACAGGAACAAATATGGAGGCCACACGCTCTGTTCCTGCCTGATGAATTCTGATAGCCAATGGATTATCATTGATGCCGGGACCGGCTTAAAAAAGCTGGGAGAAAGGCTGCAAATTCAAGGCGGGGAAAGACCTCTTGACATACATATCCTTCTCACCCATTTCCATCTGGACCATATCACAGGGCTCCCCTTCTTTGCACCCCTGTATTTTTCGAATGCCGCCATTCACTTTTACTCCCCGGTCAGCCCGGAAGAAACCGAAAAATATTTGAGCGGCATAATGGCTGGCAGGTATTTTCCCCTGGACCTCAAAGAAACTCCATCCAAAAAATCATTCACCAAAATCCCCCCTAAAAAATTCGCCATCGGAAGCGCAGGGATCTCTCACTGTGCTCTCAATCATCCTCAGGGCAGTGTGAGCTACAGGATCGAGGAAAACGGGAAAGCCATCGTTTACGCCACTGACACGGAACATCCTGAGNAGGGGATAGACCGGAATCTTGTCTCATTCGCCAGGAAAGCCGATATCCTCATCTACGACGCCATGTTCACNCCTGAGGAGTACGAATCCGGCAGGAAGGGCTGGGGNCACAGCACCTGGCTGGAAGGGACAAAGATNGCCAGGGCAGCAGATGTCCGCACTCTTTACCTCTCTCATTTCAATCCCGACCACTCCGACAAACAGATAGACGAGATTGTGTCTCTGGCTCGAAAAAAATTCACCCATACACTAGGAGCCAAAGAAGGAGATAAGGCGATTTTGTGATAGATCGGAATCCATCCTTATTTTCAAAAGAGGAGCGCTGTCTCTACGACAGCGCGTTTCTTACTTTATTTAAAAAGGAGGATAGAGAATGAAGAAAATCTCGATTTGTTTGATGAGTCTAGTTTTCATATGCAGTGTCGGGCTTTTAACAGCCCAAGAAAAGGACCCTCTTGATGAATACGAAGGCAAATTCTGGTCTGAGATGGAAGCGTTAGACAAGGTCTACTTTCTCCAGGGTTTTTTAGCGGGTATCAGAGCCTGCCATACGGAAATAAAATATTACAAAGAGGTCCTCGAAGATCCGGCAGAGGGCGATAAAAACAAGGCGGAAATCACGGCTGAAGTCCTTGATTATATCAAATCGGTCTTTAATTGTTTTGGGCTATCTTACGGTCAGCTGACCGATGGACTGGACGCCCTCTATAAAGACGAGGCGAATAAAGTCATCCCGATAAACAGGGTGATCACGGCTGTGGCCGAGAAAATAAAGGGAGAGATAGACGAGGCTTCGTATAACGCCTACGTCGCTGAGTTGCGGGAAGAATACAAAAAATAAACCTTTCCACTCATAATCGTTTCATTTCAATTTTTTGAATCATTCTAACGGGGTAAAATATGGTTATACCCTCTTTGTCGATTTCGAGCAATCCTGCCTGATAGGTCGCTTCGATTTTTTCTCTGGCATGCTGGGGTTTGTCGAATTTCATCCTCTCGATTAAATCGCCCTGGAGAAAGAAACGCAGCTCCCACATTCTGACCTCCTTCTCATTGAATTGGCGAGCCCCATTATACCAGTATTGATAGATAGGGAAAAGTCCGTTCTTTCTCATAGTGGTCATTCAATTTCTTCGGACGCATGAGCATATGTCCGGCACCGCAGATAACACTATTTTCAGGCTTGATCGATTTTTGTTTGAAAGTTAAACAATTCTCTCTAAAGTTAGGTTTTCCGTTTGGCTTGGGCGAGAGGTCTTCCTTATTTTTTCTCTAGGCTGCTAAGTTTTCTGAATAAAGACATCGACCACAGCATCAGGCTCGGTGAGCAATACATAAAATCTTATCTGGCCACCGACTCTCTGGACGATAAAATCTTTGGGCTTATAGAGAACATCGTATTCTGTCCAATAGGTTCTCTCTATTTTTCCAGCTTCATTGATTTCTAATATCTCGAGTCGAGGATAATTCCCTAAAAGGTACATCCTTCCTTCAAATACCTTAATCGCAATTATGGCTTGAGCATAAGCTTGGTGGAATTTGGTGCGTCGGGACCTTCCTAAAAGCTTCAAATTCAGTTTTTCCTTGGCCTCCATGATGCCGTTGGCAATTTTATGCTCAGCGAGAAGCTCTCCTTTCTGTGAATATTTTCGGACTACCGGGAAATAGGAGAAAGCGACAAGCAGCTCACCCTTTTCGGTAATAGCCATTTTTCTGGAGTTGAGAGGGTGAATTCCATAAACAGAAAAATGCCCGAAAAATAGTTCCCCAAAAGAATACTGGAATACTCCTTCGGGAGAGAAAACGTCAACCAGCGCGGAATCTTCACCGCTCAATGCTTTAGCCAGAAAGAGCCCTCCCTCCTCGTTGATGACCATATCGTGAATTTTATTTTTATTCACTTGAGTGGCTTTTATGAAGTTCCCCTCCAAGTCAAAATATTGAATGCGCCCCGCCTTAAGGTCACGCACAAGGATAAAATCCTTTGTTACCAAGATATTCTGAGGCAAGGATAAACGCTCCTTGCTTTTCCCTCTTTGGCCGAACTGACCCAGATAATGCCCTGAAGAATCAAACTTCAGCACGGCTTTTCTCTTATCATCAGTAATAAAAATATTTCCTGAGGAATCATCGGTCATCCCAACCGGCTGTTCCATCTCTAAAGGTGAAAACGAGAATTTCTTTATTAACTCAACCGCATTCTCGGGAAGAGGGACGAGCCCGAAATAGTCATCATACAGAATGACTTCGGTCTTGACCTCCTGGAGTGGAACACTCGAGCCCGGATTGAATAAAAACAGACTGAAAAGCAATAGTTTCAGCAAGATTCCAGGCCTGATTTCTTTTCTCCTTTTTATTTAACCACGTATCTGATGATTCGAGGGAAAGGCTCCTCTTCAGTGAAATAAAGGCGGCCTTGGGAATCCACTGCCCGGGCATATCCTGTAACATCTAAGGAGGCAATTTGCCTTTTTCTATCGAAGACATCCAGCTGATTCGGCACCTCTCCATGACTATGGATAAAGGAGTAAACTCTATTCCCGACCTCGAAAACCGAAACGCCGGTGAGGGTGACATCCCTTCCATTCTTGACGGACACAGGCAGGAAAGCAGCATTGGAACCTTTAATTATTTCTTCGAGCTCTTCATTCCTGTAAACAGATATTTCATAGCGGTGGGGATCACAAACGTATATTCTTCCCTGCCGCGAGCATTTGAAATCTTGAGGATATTTTACAGTTGGAAAATCGAACCGGGCAAGATTTTGAGGAACTTCAAAATGATCGCCAAAGGATCTAATCAGCGTCCCCTGAATATCGTAAACATGAAAAAGTTTCTTATTCTTATCTCCCATGACAATTAAAGACTCGTCGCCAGTATTTCCAATATCTATTCCGTAAAAATCCAGATTGAAAGAATTAAGATAACGGCCATCCTGGTCAAGGATTAAGACCTTCCAAGCCATGAAGTCATAGAGAAAAATCTTTCCCTGAGGACTTATAGCCATTATCCCTGGAAAAGTAATTTCTTGCGGCCCTTGTCCTTTTTGAATAGATATGCTTTCGAGGAAAGCTCCTTGGCTATCAAACTTTTGAACTCTCCAGGTCTTCCAGTCCAAAATGTAAATATTGTCCTGGGAATCAAAACCGAGAGATGAAACACGTCCAAATATCAAATTCTCATCGCCTTGATCATCTCCGATGTTCAAATCCTCTTGAAGGATGATATGTGGTTTTTTGCACGCTTGAGGCAAAAAAATCGATAATGTCCAAACAATTACTACTCCAAAGAGAACTTTAATCCTAAGATTCTTCATTTTCCCTCCTGAATTTTTTCTTGACGATTTTGTGAAACTAAGGCTGATTTCGGTCCTGTCTCGAAATACACTAATTTTTTATAGAGCTCCATTTTATATACAACCCAGCCTAAGATTTATTCCCCTGAGTTTTAAATACAAAGATATGATTATCCGATTCTCTAAAAAGGCTTGCTGGATTATTTGATGGAAAGTGAAATTAATTGGGGACAGTCCCCAATTATTCATCTATATGTCTTTATCGATAGAAGATTCTTTTTCCCTATAATCAAGGATCTCCAGGCTCAGGTTATCCACCAGCTTCCAGCGAATTTTTTGGGTACCCATGACTGTAGCGCTGTCTATAAACTTGATGTGAGATGGCCCTGCCACAAATGTTCCCATCGCTGCATCCACAGCCATCCATTCACCCAGCCAGACCTCACACCATAAATGGCCGATCCATCTATTTCCGTTGACCGCCTCGCCAAAGACGATACGGGTAGGAATCCCCGCTGCCCTGGAAAGAGAAGCAAAGAGCGTGGCATACTCCGAGCATTTCCCCTTTCTTTTCTGGAGAACTTCAGGACCTGACAGCGTTTCTACTATATACTCGCCTTTGATATTATCGTAAACCCAAAGGAGCATTTTTTGAACAAGCCAATAAGCATCCTTCTGGTCTTTCTGAATATCTGCCAGCTTCTGCTGGATGGAAGGGTCGCTCGGCTTGATGTATTGAGTGTCGCCAAGGTATAGAGCGAATTTATCATCACCGACAGGAAGAGGAATGCTATTGGATGGAAGCGGAGGTTGAAAGACCTCAAGAACAGCCTCATAGTCCTTCCCGGAATTTGATTTTGCCAGGAGCTTTTGCCGGTTATCCTCAAGCTTGAATTCCTCAAAGGGAATTTCCTGCCATTTCACCTTTATTTGGGCTTGAGTGATTTTATAGATGTTGGGCAATTCTCGTTCGGGTCTTACTGTCAAGGTGAATCCGTCATCTGTGTTGAGGTAATCGATATTTCGCGCATCATCCGCGTCGGTCAGGTAGGAACGGCTGTTCAACTCGACGAACTCGATCTGTCGAACCCGTCCTCTTCTGTCCATCAGGTACTTCATGGTTATTCTTTCTTTGAGCGTCGCTTCAATTCCGTCGCCTTCGGCTGGTTTCACCTCGACCTGAAACTCATTGACCTTGAGCTCTACAGGACTAAAAATCTTGAGTCTGAACTGATTTTCACTTTTTCTCCTGAAAATCACATTTCCCGCCACCACCTCAAAATAGACATCCCGGAACGGAATCTCATGATTGAGCGCAATGCCCCCATCATCTTTTGTCGTCAAATACATAACTCCATTTATGCAGTTCCCGTTGACGTGCATTTTTTTGGAAAGGTATTTAATTTGGAGGTCCAGCGAAACAGGATGCATGTCCCTATCTACGACATAGTGCCCTTTCTGGATGATTTCTTGAGGATTGAAACCGGCTATATCTGTTTTTATGACTTCTTGGATTTGATATTTTATGTTCCCGTCCTTGAGGCTCTCGACAACAATGTGGTCGTAGCCATATCCCTTGCCGTTNCGCTCCAGCTTGAGCCACGATTCTCTGGTCTGTGCGAATCCTTTTATTGTCAAGAAGAAAATGAGAATAAATATGAGATAGAGTTTGAAGATATTTCCCTTCATTTAATTACCTACATATTTAATTTTAAACCAAAATCATCTTAGATAAAACTGTGGACTGGATTTCTTTCTGATTAGATTGAATTTAAACATTATCTGTGCTAGTATTAGTTATGTTGAAATTAAAGATACCTGTCTAGTCGCAAAAACAGGCAGGGATCGCAGGGGATAAGGGAAGATTTCAACGAGTAAAAAAAGCCCTCCCTCATTAAAAATCTAATATTAAAAGGAAGTCAGAATGAATATTTACGTAGGCAATTTACCGCGGGAGGCCACTGAAGAAGATTTGAGACAGGCTTTCGAAGCCTTCGGAGAGGTCACCTCTGCCAAAATCATCACAGACAAATTCACCGGAGATTCGAGGGGATTCGGATTTGTGGAGATGTCTAACAATTCCGAAGCCCAGTCCGCGATTTCCGGGCTCGATGGCAAAGATTTGAAGGGAAACAATCTTAAAGTCAATGAGGCCCGCCCTCGTCGTGATGACCGTCGAGGTGGAGGAGGTTTCGGCCGAGGTGGATCCGGGGGCGGAAGACGCTTCTGATAACTCGCATACAAACATTCAAAATCATCCTAAANTCTTGCATTAAAGCATCGCTGAGGATTGTTTGGTTTTCCCACTTGTTCCCACAAATTCGCAAATACACATATCACTCCAGCCAAAAAATAAGGGGAATTCTACCCGAAAGATGTCTCATTTGTCTTCATGATTGTTTGCTGATATCAGGCTTTTCGATTACCCGCCTTCCTTGATAGGCAAGAGTATCCTAAGTGGGGTGGAAGAAGTCGGGTCAAGTGTCAGATCCCGGAAAGGAGCGCTGAATGAAACAATATGAGAGAAAGGAAAGAAAGAAAAGAGAGAGGAAAAGAGAGAGAAGAAACAGAGAAAAAAGAAAAAGGAGAAGCATAGGGTAAACAAGGAATACGAGGGATAAAAGGGATGTTCTATGACCTGCTCCCTTACTGGGTGGCATCTCGGGGAACGCCCCTTTATTATTTGTTAATCACCCATCGTACATCCATATTTCTATTGCAGAGGAAGGGCAAGATAAAAAAGGGAGGTCACAGTGAAAAAACTCGTTGAATCGATTGCCAAATCGTTAGTAGACAATCCGGACAAGGTGCAGGTTTCCCAATTAGAGGGGGAACAGAGCTCAATCATTGAATTAAAGGTGGCTCCAGAAGATGTAGGCAAGATTATTGGAAAACAGGGAAGGAATGTTCAGGCTATTAGAATTATTCTCAGTGCCGCCGGAATGAAGCTGAAAAAGAGGTATATTCTGGAGTTAATCGAAAAAGAGTAGTTTGGTCAGCATAGGGAAATAATATTTATTGGCATTTGCCTCAGGATTATAAAGTCCATTCTTAAGATTCCGAGGCAAGTGGAAGCTGAATTTATCTTCTAAATTTGCACAATTTTTCGGAAATGAAAGCCATAAATAGCAAGTGATATCGCTAAGTGTAAGAAGCGGGGACGTCTCATCAATGTCCAGGAAACAAGTTTCCAGTAATGCAATCTTTCTTTTCCTTTTATCCCCAAAGACCAGATGGATTTAAGGAATGCTTTAAGGTCACAGAATTTGAAAAATATTTTTGCCCTTAATGGTTTAGGTCTATAATCCTTTAAGAATGCTATCACCCGCTTATAATAGTGTTTGGGTGAATAAATCGTATTCAGGATTTTCTTATAACCGTTAATGAGTGTTTCAATATTCATTTTGGGGATGAAGTTGATCGAAAAGTCAGTATTATCACCGGTTGGATCATTCAGCAATCTCTTTTCTTTTTTCAAACGGTGATAAAGCCTTGTGCCACGAGGGGCATTCAATAATCCAACCATGGCGGTAACGATCCCGCTCTTTTGAATAAAATTTATCTGTCTTTCAAAAATTGAAGAGGGATCATTGTCAAAACCTACAATGAATCCTCCCTGGACTTCAAGACCATTGCTCTGGATTTTTTTTACACAAGCGATCAGGTCACGATTCTTATTCAGATATTTATTGCATTCTGTGAGGCTCTCCTCATGTGGAGTTTCAATTCCAATAAAAACCTTTTTGAACCGAGCCTTTCCCATCAATTGCATCAGTTCCTCATCATCGGAAAGATTTATAGATGCTTCAGTGAAAAAAGAAAAAGGATATTTTTTCTGTTTCATCCAGTCGATTAAAAACGGGAGGATTTCCGTTTTCAGTCTCTTCCTGTTGCCTATGAAGTTATCATCCACAAAAAATACCGAACTTCTCCAGCCCAATGAATATAAAATTTCCAGTTCTTCCAAAATCTGGTCTTTGCTCTTAGTTCGTGGTTTGTGTCCATTGAGAACGACGATATCACAGAATTCGCAATTGAAAGGACATCCCCTGGAATACTGAATGCACATGGAAGCATAGTTTTTTATGTTAATGAGTTCCCACAGCGGAGGAGGAGTCCTGCTTAAATCAGGCCGTTCTTTAGAGGTATAAATATGATGGCCGCATCCCTTTTTTAAATCTTCCAGAAAAGAGGGAAGCGTACTCTCAGCCTCATTGAGAACAAGGTGGTCGACATCCTCAAATCCTTCATATTCTGTGGT
>JGI24422J19971_10000531_pt1 | contig 21383 bp, 19 predicted proteins | sample DeeMarSWOR152_54_FD_19971 | JGI IMG/M metagenome (IMG submission 19971) | reverse complement strand
CTTGTTGCCCGTGGTGCTGGAGGAATTATTTTAGGTTGTACAGAGATCCCTCTTTTAGTTAAACAAGAAGATTTCGAGGTTTCATTATTTGATACGATGATGATTCATGCAAAATCTGCTGTTGAATATGCGATCAAAAAATAAGATCCTTGCCCTTTTTCTCTTTTTTATGCGTGTCTTAGGTATTTTTCGATTTCCCAGTCGGTTACTTGTATGCAGAATTCTTCCCATTCCTTGCGCTTTAGTGTGATAAAGTTCTCATAAAGGTGTGTTCCTAAGGCTCCTTGCAATACCTTATCTTTTTCTAACTCTTCTAATGCATCTATTAGTGTGCCTGGCAAGTGACTTATTCCTAGTTCTTCTTTTTCCTTAGCAGACATGCTAAAAATGTCAGCTTCTACGGGTTCTGGAGGCATTATTTTTCTCTTTATGCCGTCTAGACCAGCTGTGCACATACAGGCAAAGGCAAGATAGGGATTGCAAGATGGATCAGGGCATCGGAACTCTACCCTCATAGCGTTCTCCATACCTGGGAAGTATTCTGGAACCCTTATCAGGGTAGACCTGTTTTTACGAGCCCAAGAGATGTAAACTGGTGCTTCATATCCTGGAACGAGGCGTTTATAAGAGTTGATTGTGGGGGCGACTATTGCTGTTAGGGCCCTTGTATGGTGGAGAAGGCCGCCTATGAAATATAAAGCGGTTTCTGATAAAGCATCTGGTCGCTTATTTTCATGATCGTAGAAAACGTTTTTGTTTCCTTTAATGTCCCAGAGGCTTTGATGCGTGTGCATACCAGACCCGAAAGAGCCGAAAACTGGTTTAGGCATGAAAGATGCTATGTATCCTCGTAAATGAGCCATGGTCTTGGTAACCATTTTATAAGTTACTACCCGATCTGCGGTCGTTACAAGGTCTCCGAACTTAAAATCAACTTCATATTGTGATGGTGCATTTTCATGATGACTCATTTCGATCTCTATGCCGAATTTTTCAAGGTTAACTACCATTTCTCTTCTAAAATCTTCAGCTAGGTCGAAGGGATGGAAGTCGAAGTAGCCACCGCTATCTATTTTTTCTGGTTTTGAGGCTTCTTTCTCTTTTTTAAATAGGAAAAATTCTAGTTCTGGACCGCATTTATATATATATCCCTCTTCTTTTGCTTTTTCTTCTGCTTTTTGGGCAATATAGCGGGGATCGCCTTCAAATCTTTGTCCGTTGGGCCAGTAAACGTCACAGATAATTCTTGCATCTTTTTGCGAGCCAGATTTCCAAGAAAAAGCCGTAAAGGTATTTGGGTCAGGGACTAAAAGCATATCTGACTCTTCAATTGGTGTAAAACCTAATATTGAAGAACCGTCAAAACCTATGCCGTTATCCAACGCTTCTTCAAGATGTCTAATGGTTATAGCTGTAGCTTTTATTATACCGCGCAGATCTGTAAATTGGAGTCGTATGAATTTTACATCCTCTTCTTCCGCTGTTTTAATTACTTTAGCCTTACTTTCTTCGCTGTATGCGTTCTTAATACTGTCTACCAAAAATTCACATCCTGTAAAACTTTTCGAAAAATTTGAGTTTTTTATAAAACTTTTTTCTATTTTTAGTTTTTCAAGAAGTGATATTTTAAGGTATTTCATAATATTGCAAGAGTCAAAGTTCTGGAAAAATGGCTGAGTTAGGTTTACTGATATTTTCACGAGGATTATTTAATTTTAGACGATGATCAGCGGGGGATCCACTTCGGTACTCTGCTTTTATATTCTAGATATTCTTCACCAAATATTCTTTCAATATCTTTCTCTTCGTAGTTCGTCATTTTATCAAAAAGAATGACGATTAAGACCCATGGAATAAGTGAAATAAGCGAGAATGTCGCAAGGATAAATGCGAGGAATATTAAAAAAGTCCCGAGGTACATGGGATTCCGAACATGGGCAAAAATTCCGGTTGTTACAAGGGTTGAAGTCTCGTGCCTTTCACCGTGTAAAAACATACCAAATAAAGCCTTATGCGCCAATCCTATTAGTATTAAACCTAATATAAACATGATGATGAACAATATTATCCTTATGCTCAATGGGATAGAGTTTGCAGGTTCGGTTGAGAATTTTAAAATAAAAGAATCGAAAAACCATATCAGTGAAAATGCTAAAATAGAGATAATTTGTAGTAAATGGGCATGAGGATGCTCTTTACCCATAACATTTTTTTGGCCTGTTTTCAGCTATTTTACCTCCTTTTTTAAAACTTTAAAAATTTTCATTTAACGATACTTTAATTGAGGCCATGGTTGTTTTATATTTATGATTGATCGTTAGAATTAGGGGGACCATTGCCTCAATCAGCCTTGCCGACATTAAAGGGCCTGCATCTAAAGACTTTAGTCTGGGGATTTTTTGCGATAGTTCCATGATCTCCTTTTTAGCTTCTTCATAATCACTACAGATAAAGTTAGTGCAGTCCAGAGGGTGGTTTAAATTTTGTAGGAGTAGGGCACTTATTGTTTTAAAAGCGCAAACAACAGGTATAGGCCCAAGGATTTTTTGTACTTGCTCTGCAGCAGAACCGGCTGGAACAGGTTTCAGTGTGAAAAGATTTTTTTCAATAATCTCTACCGGGTTGCATACGTCGACAACAATCTTTTCTTCACTTAAGTTGTTTTTAATAGATTGAAGAGTCTTTTCTTGGTGCTCGAAAGGAACCGCTATAATCACTATATCTCCTTTTTCTGCCGCTATTGGGTTTTCATACCCTTTAAAAATGGGTTCTCTTACCGTGTTATTCAGTTTTTTTGCACAAACTTTGGCTTTTTCCTCCTTCCTACTACCTATAACGACCTCCACATCTGAAATACCTAAACGTAAGGCTAAACCGGAACCTTCAGGCCCAGTACCGCCAACTATAGAGACTACACGATCCAATAGATCACATCCTTCAAAAACCGATTAGAAAACACTACTTAAAACTATTCCATCCGGACCAAAGAAAAAGATAAAAATAAGTAGGGCTTTATGGCCACATTCCGAGGGTCTGTATGGCTTCTGCAACCCTGCTAACACCCAATACCGTGGCAGCAGTTTTCATATCGATATTATACTTTTTCGATGTATCAAAAACATCGTCGAAAGCTTTCAACATCTTTCGCTTAAGCGTGTTGTTAACCTCTTTTTCTGTCCAGTGTTCTCTGCCAAGATTTTGCACCCATTCAAGGTAAGATACCGTTACGCCTCCAGCATTCGCCAAGATGTCAGGAATAACTAGGATACCCTTTTCATAGAGTATTTTGTTTGCTGCAGGGGTGGTCGGTCCGTTTGCCCCTTCTGCGACTATTTTTGCCTTTATGTTAGGAGCGTTTTTTTCAGTTATCTGGTTCTCAAGAGCTGCAGGAACCAAGATATCGCACTCCAATTCGAGGAGTTCTTCGTTAGTGATATCTTTACAACCTTCAAGCCCCATAACAGATCCAGTCTTCTCCTTATGTTCCAAAGCCTTTAGGGGGTTTAACCCGTCTGCTTTATATATTCCGCCCTTAGAATCACTAACACCGACTATTTTACACCCTTCTTGATGCAAGAGTTTAGCAGCATTCATCCCCACATTGCCGTACCCTTGAACCGCCACGGTCATATCTTTTAAGTTCATATTTAGGTGTTTAATAGCCTCTATCACGGCGTAAGTAAGACCGCGAGAAGTTGCTTCATTCCTGCCCTCAGAACCACCAACACTCAAAGGCTTTCCTGTAATAACTCCTGGTACAAGATACCCTTGAATTTGGCTATAAGTGTCTAAAACCCACGCCATCACTTGAGGATTTGTATAAACATCAGGAGCAGGAACGTCTCTGTAAGGCCCTATAAAATCTAAAATCATCGTAGTGTATCTTCTCGTTAAACGCTCTAATTCACCCATTGATAATTTTTTGGGATTACAAGCTACACCCCCTTTAGCACCACCAAGAGGGACATCTAAAACAGCACACTTCCATGTCATCCACATAGCCAACGCTTTAACTTCGTCTAAAGTTACATCAGGATGATACCTAATTCCGCCTTTATATGGACCTCTAGCATCACTGTGTTGAACACGATAACCTCTGAAGATTTTAACACTCCCATCATCCATAAGCACTTGCACCGATACAAGAAGCGCCCTCTTCGGATACTTAAGCGATTCATGGATGTTCGAATTCAGATCCATTACTTCCGCGGCAATTCTAAGCTCTTCTAAAGCCATTTCATAAGGATTAAATGATTCTTCGCTCATTCCAAAACCTCCACAGTGGACAAAAATCCATTTATCTGTATTTAGGGTAGAAACTTTAAATTTTATGTAAATATTCTCGTCAAACCTCTTGTAAAACTGTTTTGTTTTCTTGGTTTTTTATGGTTTTTCTTCGGGATGTATTTTTCTTTTCGAATCTTTCAATTTTTCTATTTCTATGAGTTTTAAGATGTTAAAAATCTTGTTTCCTCAAAGAGTGAATTCACCACTCCGAAGTTTTCAAGATTTAGCCATGTTTTGACGGGATTTTAAGCTGTTAATGAAGAAAGATAAAGACTCCGGAAAAATCAAGCTTTCAAAAAAAGAGAGTAAAAACCCCGAAAGAGATAAGTTTTACAATAGTTTTAACAATTAAATTGAAAAAATCTTTTTTGCATTAAGATAGGCTAAATTAATTATATCTTCCTCACTAACCTTTTCCAGTTTGAGTTTTAGTACTGTTTTTGAAAGCGAAAATATGTCCGATAAAGCGCTACCTAGATCTGAATTTAAAACGAATTTTTCACTTCCAAACTTTCTAACAATGTTTAAAACATCTTCTGGTGCAAGTTTTCCAGGTTGGACTGATAAGCCCATCCAAACTCCTTCACGACCAGCAATTGGCACGGTTTCCTCATTAAGATGATCCACTATTACCCTCTCCAAAGAGATAGAAGAATCCTTGACTATTATTAAAATTTTTTCAAGAACCTGTTTTTTGTTCTTTCTGGGGGTATGTATTATTATTGGCTTGTCAAACTTTTCTGCAACCTTTATCTGACCTTTAAGAACATCTATCTCTTCTACAGACGCTAAATCAAGCCCAGTTTCACCAATAGCAACAACTCTCTCATGATCAATATACTGCTCAAGAACGTTTATCGCTTCTTTTGCTCTGGTTTTTGGGATCCCTTGAGGATGAATCCCCAAAGCTACGTGAAGTTTTATTCCAAACTTTTCTACTCTTATAGGTTCATAAGTTAACAACCGATGCCAATGATCATAAAGCACTTCTGGAACACTTATCCTCGGTAAAAAATCGTGGGCACATGTCACTATATCGGTAACACCGCTCAAAGCAATAGCTTCAAAATCACTCATACTGTGGGTGTCGACATGAGCATGAGCATCGATTATATGCAAGTTTCCACAATCCTCCAGAATAAATAAGGAAAACTGTTCTTTGCCCTATAAAAATTGTTTTGTTTCGTTTTATGAAAAACTATGAAAAAGTGTGATTTTTTCTCAAAAACACTAAAAAAAGGGTTTTTCGGCAGTTCACATGGTGATAAGAGATGGTAATAAATAGTGGAGACACAGCATGGGTTCTCGTTGCGACAGCATTGGTAATGATTATGACTCCGGGTGTTGGATTGTTTTATGGAGGATTGGTTAGAAAAAAGAATGCTATTTTGATGATAGCTCTGTCGTTCATAGCGTTTGCGATAGTTAGTATCCAGTGGATTCTAGTCGGTTACAGTCTTTCTTTCAGCGGCGATGTAGGAGGTTTCATAGGAAATGTAGGATACATAGGTTTGAGAGGTATAGGTGTGGATGACGAGCATGGAACCATACCATTACTTGTTTTCGTAATGTTTCAACTTGTCTTCGCAACGGTAACTTTGGCAATACTTACGAGTTGTCTTGCAGAGAGAGTAAAGATTAGTTCATTCGTCGTATTTGGTTTGCTTTGGACAACGTTCGTCTACGACCCGTTGGCCCATTGGGTATGGGGTGGTGGTTGGCTTGCTGATCTTGGAACATTGGACTTTGCTGGGGGTACTGTAGTTCATATAAGTTCCGGTTTTTCTGCTTTAGCAGTGGTATTAGTAATAGGTAGACGGGTTGGATTTAAGGAACATAGTATGGGACCTCACAATGTACCGTTGTCACTACTTGGTGCAGCGCTTTTATGGTTCGGCTGGTTCGGATTCAATGCCGGAAGTGCTCTGGCAGCAGACGGACTTGCAGCTAACGCCTTCTTAGTTACGAACACTTCTGCTGCAGCTGGGGCCCTTGGATGGATGTTTGCAAGCTGGATAAAAGAAGGAAAACCAAGTTCTCTCAGTATGGTGAGCGGTGCAATAGCGGGCTTGGTTGCTATAACGCCGGCAGCAGGCTTTGTTACGCCTATGGCTTCTATTGTGATAGGTGTCATTGCAGGAGTGCTATGCTACAATGCAATGATCTTTAGAATCGATAAGGGACTAGATGAAAGCCTTGACGCATGGGCAATCCACGGAATAGGTGGAGTTTGGGGCTCAATCGCTACGGGTATTTTTGCAACCAAATCAGTTGGCGGCTATGATGGGCTGATTTACGGAAATGTTGAACAGTTTGTATACCAGGTAATAGGAGTTGTAGCAGCAATAGTTTACGCATTTGTTATAACGCTTATACTTGTCATAATCGTAGATAAAGTGATTGGACTGCGCGTTACCGAAGAAGAGGAATATGTCGGACTTGACATCTCTCAGCACGGAGAAGTGGCTTATGCTTGAGGTGGTGATATCATGAAGCTAGTTAAAGCGTTTATACGACCCGAAAGGCTCGAATATGTCAAGAAAGAGTTAGAAAAGAAAGGTTTCCCTGGCATGACCATAACAGAAGTAAAAGGCAGAGGAGAACAAAAAGGCATAACATTACAGTACAGAGGCAGAACAATAGAAGTTGATACCCTTCCAAAGGCTGAAATTGAGATAGTTGTCAACAAAGACGAAGATGTTGATACCGTGATAGAAACAACCGTAAAAGCAGCAAGAACAGGAAAGTTCGGAGATGGTAAAATCTTCGTAATCCCCGTTGAAAAAGCAATCAGAGTAAGAACAGGGAAAGTGTGGAAGAATAACATCGAATAACATCATCCTCTCCTTTTATTTGCAATTACTATAGAAAAGGCAATTGACATAAAAACAGCGGCATAAAACCAGAAAAGCAAGATCACATTAAATAATCGTAATTCTTAACTTGGTCAAATCTTCTTTTATTTCAGCTTTTATACCCACGCCCGTGAAAACTTCTTCGAGAAATATTTTCATAAACTTTTTCATTACATCATTGCCAAAAATCAGTGTAAACTCCTTTTCTCCACTTCTGTTGATTTTAAAGAAGTTGGCAGTTTCAAGCCTCTTAAGAATATACTCCTCAGATCGACCTTTAAACTGCTCAGCGTGACTTCTCGCAATCTCCCTATGTAGCTCCCAGAACTTTTCCTTTTCTGGATGCATTTCGATCAAGCTAAGAAAGGCTATTAAATGGTCTATATCAAGGATTACATGCTCACTTTCAGCAAGCATTTCAACGTAAATTTTGACCTTTTTAATATCAAAATTTTCCAAATCTTGGTAACTGGAATAAAACTTGAGAGCGTTCCTAATAATTTCGCTCTGAGATTGGTTAGACTGCTTTCTTAGCCTGTTAAATATCGAATGACATTCGTCATCAAGAGCTATTGTTACTCTGACAGGGTTTTTCATATTTTTGATATCTCTCCTTCTTTGTGTTCATTTTTAATTATTTTTACGAAGTTTTCCAGTATTTTGAGACCTATTTCCCCGCTTTTTTCTGGGTGGAATTGTGTGGCAAATATCTGTTCGTTTTTACTGACTATTGAGGGAAAATCGACACCATAAGAGGTTTTTGTAACAGCTTTTTCCTCAGAGTTTGCATAGTAGCTGTGGACAAAATATACGTAGGAATCGTCTTCAACCCCTTCTATTATGGGGTCTTTTTTAAGGATTTTTAGGGAGTTCCAGCCTATTTGGGGTATTTTTAAACCTTTAAGTTTTGGGAATCTAACCACTCTTCCTTTGAATATTCCGAGGCCTTTGTGTAGACCGCCTTCCGTGCTTTCTTCAAACATGAGTTGCATGCCTAAACATATACCGAGCACGGGTTTTCCCGAAATTATTTCTTCGAAAAGAGGCTCTTTTAATGGTTTTAAGTTTTTAACAGCGTCCTCAAAAGCTCCAACGCCTGGAAGAACGATAGCATCAGCTTCCCTAAGATCCTTTGAAGCTGAAGTTATCTTCGTTTTAGCACCGGCAAACTCCAATCCACGGGATATACTCCTCAAATTCCCTATGCCGAGATCTAAGATGGCGGTAAACATCAGTACAATTTCCCCTTTTCCTTTTTCTTACATAATTTCTTTTCTTCTGATGTGAGGTAGCACGGCGATTAGTAGGAGTATAAAACACCGTAGGGCCTGTGGCTAACTGGTATGAGTTTTATGAATTTCTTGCTCATTGTCTCCTCTAAGTCGAGGTTGAACTCCTTGCAGTACTCCCCTAGATGTATTCTAAGCTCCTTTTCGTCTTCTTCGTCTAGATCGTAAACGTCCACTTCTTTGCCAAGTTGGTGAGGTTCCACTTCTCCTCTGATGTAGATTACGCCTCCGTGCATGCCTGTTCCAACATAGTTTCCAACAAGTGGCTGTGCGTCCCTTTTGTCTAAACCTAGAACGATCATGATACCACCTGCCATGTACTCTCCAAAAAAGTCTGCAGCTGTACCCCCGACTATGATTACTGGTTTCTTTTCCTTGAAAGCTTTCATATGTATGCCAACCCTGTATCCCGCATTACCACGAATGAACAATTTACCGCCTCGCATACCGTATCCCAGAATGTCGCTGGCGTCACCTCGTATAACCACCTTCCCTTCATTCATCGTGTTAGCAACTCCATCCTGTGCATTCGAATTTGTGAAGATGGTGGCACCGTTAAGGAATATGGCAAGGTCGTTTCCTGGCACGCCATCAATGTTAATCTGGACTTTTTCACGAATGCTCCTCGCAATGTATCGCTGACCATTGACATTAATTAAATCAATCGTCTTTTCCCCCTCCTCTATCGCCTTTGCAATCATCTTATTAAGCTCTTTGTAGTGCATCCCCTTCGCATCAATTTTCATCTTCTCACACCACACACCGCAACTTTTCTTTTCTTAATTCCTTTGGGAACGAGATAAGGCCAAATTCATCGTCTAACAGATTTTCTTTGAAGGGCGTTACATCTACTTTATCCTTAATTAGTCCCGTGATTATGCCTGCTCTGTCGATAGCGCCGATAAGAATCGCTCCTATGATCCTGTTGTCTTTCAAAATGATTTTCTTGTAAACATTGTTCTTGAGGTTTGATGTGTCGGTTATTGCTTCAAAACCGTCATCTGGGAACGCAATTTCGGGGTTCACGATGCCGATGCTCATGAACGGGAGACCGTAGAATTCAATTGAGTTCATGGGCAGATCCCCCGGAAATTCGCTAGCACCCTTCGACATGTTGTCTCCCGCTATTTTACCTTGTGCGTATGCGCTTGGCAAAATAGGAGTAGTTCTTTTTGATTCGTAAAGCATGTCGTAAGCCTCTGCTACATCGCCCGCCGCGTAAATATCGCTAACACTGGTCTCCATTTTGTTATTGACCACTATTCCCCTATTTACTTCGACGGGTGTGTTCTCAACTATTTCGATGTTGGATCTTACGCCGATGGCTACAATCACCATGTCGCAATCCATTTTTTGCCCATCTTTCAGTATTACATGCGTGATTTTTGAGTCAGAACCTACAATTTCTTGAATCGTGTTTTCAGTCACTATTTCTATTCCCGCCTCGGTTATTCTATCGTGAATGATCTTAGAACCTATGTTGTCAAGAACAAGGCCTAAAATTCTGTCCAATAACTCAACTACGACAACTTTAACCCCAAGTTCGTTAAGGCTCTCAGCAACCTTCAAACCGATGAAACCACCGCCAACAACTACGACATGTTTCGCAGACTTTGCCATTGCTTTTATTTTTTTGACTTCATCCCATTTTGTAAAAGTCAGTATCTCGTATTTATCGAGACCCTTCATGGGCGGCACGAAAGGCTTTCCTCCTGTTGCGATCAGTAACTTATCGTAAGGAATTTTTTGATCATCTTCCAAAATCACGACTTTATCTTCAACGTTTATCGATTTAGCTTTCTTGCCCAGTATGGGGGTAACTTTATTCTTCTCATAGAAATCCGCGTCCCTGTAGTACATCCTGTCTTCTGTGACTTTGCCGGAAAGTAACATGGAGATTAGAGGACGCGAGTAAGTATGGTGGGGCTCATCTGAGACAACCGTGATAGGGTTTTCTTGATCGTTAGTGCGTATCGCTTCTATTGCGCCTATAGCCGCCACAGAATTACCAATTATCACGTAACTAATCGGATTTTCCTGATCGGTTTTTCCACCTGGTAACGATACACTAGGATTGTTAAGAATCGGGATGGATTTTTCCTGACCTGGTGGTACGTCTTCATACACTAATGCTTCGTTAGGGCATTTTCGCACGCATACAGGCACCTCTTCTCCGAAGCATAAATCGCATTTAGAAGCGACCTTCTCAGCAACTTCATCCCTTTTTATAGCGCCGAAGGGACAAGTCATTATGCACGTCCAACACCCAATGCACTTCTCTTTATTGTGTAGCACAAAGCCATTGTTTTTGTAAAGGGCTCCAGTTATGCAAGCTTGAATGCAAGGTGCATCGTTGCAGTGCCTGCATTGAAGCGCGAATGAAATCGGCCCCTTTTCCTCAACTAAGACTCTAGCTAGAGGTCTCCGTATCTCTTCCTTGAACACTTTTATGATCTTCTTGGATTTTGAGTGCTGAACTACGCAGTGAATTTCACATAATCTACAACCTATACAAACCTCTTCGTTCACGTATACTCGTTTCATTGCCACATACTCCTAACTAACTTTCACATGCCAACCCCTGCAGGACGTACTCCTAGAATCTTCATATCAGATTTCGCCAATCCAACAGCGCGTAAGTGGAGCCTGTTTCCTCGCAAACTCTCTATAGAGTTTATACCCATCCCCCCGAGCATTTCCTTCATTTCTAGCGTCCATCCTCGAATTAGGTTCGTGAGCCTCCTAGTAGCAATATCCGGGTTAAGCCTCTTAACCAAATATGGGTCCTGGGTGGCTATACCCCAGTTACATTTGCCTGTATAACATTTTTGACACATATGGCAACCCATGGCAATCAAGGCTGCTGTCGCGATGTAAACCGCGTCAGCGCCTAACGCGATCGCTTTGATGATGTCTGAACTGCTCCTGTGTCCTCCTCCCACAACAAGCGAGGCTTGATTGCGTATTCCTTCCTTCCGAAGCCTACTGTCCACCGCAGCAGTAGCCAATTCGATGGGAATGCCCACATTGTCACGAATCGCTGTAGGCGCCGCTCCTGTCCCTCCACGAAGCCCGTCAATCGCTACAATATCCGCTCCAGCTCGAACTATGCCGCTTGCAATCGCGGCTACATTATGAACAGCTGCAATCTTAACTGCAACTGGCTTGGTGTAATCAGTAGCCTCTTTAAGTGCATAAATCAACTGTCTAAGGTCTTCAATGCTGTATATGTCATGATGAGGGGCTGGTGACAGGGCGTCGGTACCTAGGGGGATCATCCTAGTCTCTGAAATCCATTCGCTCACTTTTTCGCCAGGGAGGTGCCCGCCTATACCCGGTTTTGCTCCTTGTCCTATCTTGATCTCAATGGCTGCAGAAACGTCAAGGTAATCCGCGTGAACTCCGAAACGCCCTGAGGCCACTTGTACGATGGTGTTCTTACCGTACTTGTAGAGGCTGCGATGAAGGCCTCCCTCGCCTGTATTATAGTAGATTCCCAATGTTTCAGCGGATCTTGCTAAAGCTAGACACGCGTTATAACTGATTGATCCGTAGGACATAGCTGAGAAAAGTATTGGAACCTTTAACTCGAGTTGAGGTGCTAATTTAGTCTCTAGTCTAAATTCGCCCCCGTCGATTTCCACTTCAAGTTTATCTGGTTTTCGACCGAGGTATGTTATTAGCTCCATCGGTTCCCTAAGCGGATCGATGGATGGATTAGTTACTTGGCTCGCGTTGAGCAGGAGGTGATCGTAGTAGATCGGGTGCGGTTTATCGTTACCCATACCTGTGAGTAGTACGCCGCCTGTTTCAGCTTGCTTGAAAATGTTGCTTATAACGTTCTTTGTCCAGTTAGCGTTCTCTTTGTACTCAGAGGGGTTTCTTCTGACGATTAACGCGTCTGTGGGGCATAGGGTCACGCAACGATGGCATCCACAACACTTGGAATTATCGCTGTATACTTTGTCGTCCTCTTCATCATAAACATGCGCGTCATTAGCACACTGCCTCACACAAACTTGGCATGCAATGCACTTGGATTGGTCTCGTTCGATTAGAAATTCGGGGGGTAGTAAGCTTAGATTCATAACGCTTCCTCCTTCAAAAATGTAACCGTGCTATGACTGGGCAACCTGCCTTCGGTGACCATATTCTTTCGGGGTCTGGGCATATTTCTCGGATAGCACATTCTTCACTAGCTAAGTACACCATGTCCTTATCCCGAGCTGCGATCTGTGGTCTCAGTTTTATGCGATCGTTAAGCCCGATCATTCCGTCTTTATGCCCCAGAATTATCGCGAAAGGTCCGTTGCATAAAGCCGAACCGTAGACCATGCGGATGGCTTTTAGTAGCTTCCGTTTTTTTTCTGGCATTCTCTCGATATGGCTCCAAAATGGGGCGGCTAAAGCTAAACATGCGATTTCAATCGGTACATTATGCTTTCTTAGGAGCAAGTCAAACAGGTAAGCCATGACCTCAGTATCTGTCATAAGCGTGCACTTGTAACCGAAACCCTCGAGGTATCGCTTGTTTATGCCGTAACTTGAGATCTCGCCATTGTGTACTACAGTATAATCTAAAATCGTGAAAGGATGTGCACCACCCCACCAGCCGGGCGTATTGGTTGGAAACCTACCGTGTCCAATCCAAGTATAAGCGTCATAGTCCCTTATCCTAAAGAATTCAGCTATATCCCCCGGGAATCCAACAGATTTAAACACCCCCATATTTTTCCCGCTTGACATCACGAAGGCTCCTTTGATTTTTGAGTTTATTTCCATAACGTTGCGGACAACAAAATCATCTGCTGTCGTCCCATCGCCCGACAGCATATCGGATTTTATCTCTACGAAATACCGTCGCAAGATCGGCGCGTTCCCTATTTGCGGTGATGGTTTTGTGGGTATTGCTTCATCTTTCTGTAGGTAAAAATTACGATCAAGGTGTTGTGTCGTCTGTTCTTCGCTTTTTTCATCATCAAACATCAAGTGAAAAGCATAGTAGTCGCGATACTTTGGGTATATACCATATCCCGCAAAACCAGCTCCCAGACCGTTAGATCTTTCGTCCATAACCCTCATGGCACGTATGACAAGGTCACCATTCATCCTGTTCCCTTTTTCGTTCATAATCCCGACTATTCCGCAGCCAGACACTATACGGGGATACGCCTTCTTCAAATTATGGCCTCCTTATGTAACGAGTTGGTTAAACCTATCATTTTTCTCATTCTCGCTTCACAGGATAACTCCTTATATAATCTTTTAATCGATATATAAGGCATAAATCACCTTGTTCTAAATTCTCGCCAGTAGTCTGATACAAATTCGCCAGTTCCTGCGAGTTTTATTCCTGTCATAGCTGCAGCATCATATGTTAGGGCTCTTAGGTCTTCCCATTCTAGATGTCTTATATGGGTTTTACCCGCTATCTGTGCAAGGATAGTGGCTTCGTCAACCATGGCGTGTATGTAGTTTATCACTCGTTTTGCAGCTGTTTCTGGTTCGAGTCTTTTCCTCAGTTTTGGTATTTGTGTCGTGATCCCCCAGGGACAGTTTCCTGTACTGCAGAGCCCACAAACCCTACAACCCATGGCTATTAGGGCTCCTGTACATATCGCTACTGCGTCTGCGCCAAGGGCTAGGGCTTTTGCAAGGTCTGCACCATTCCTTATTCCTCCGCTTATTATGAGGTTTACCTCGTCTCTTACGCCTAGTTCACATAATGCTCTATCTGCAGAAACTAGGGCGGGCAATGTAGGGATGCCGGCATGTTCCGTTGCCACTATGGGAGCAGCGCCTGTTCCACCCTGCATACCGTCAACAAGTATTATGTCTGCTCCTGCCTTAGCGGCAATCTTTGCATCTTCGTACTGCCTGCCAGGGGCATATTTTACGATGATTGGGATCTTCCAGTCGGTTATTTCTCTTAATTGTTCTATCTTAATTTTCAGATCTTCTGGACCAACTATGTCTAAGTTCCTTGCAGGAGATAATGCATCAGTTCTTGGGGGTATTTTTCGGACTGCTGCTATTTCATCGGTCACTTTTTCAGCGGGTAGATGCCCTCCCATGCCTGCTTTTGCACCTTGTCCTATTTTTATCTCTACGGCGTCTGCGCATTGAAGGTATTGAGCGCTTACTCCGAAACGTCCTGAAGCGTACTGTGAGATCACTATGGGCGCTATTTCTCGTTCTTCAGGTAACATTCCTCCTTCTCCTGTGTTTACGGCGGTTTTAAGCTCTCTTCCTGCTATGGCTATTGCTAGTTTTGCTTCCTTGCTTAATGCTCCAAAACTCATAGCACCAAACAACACGGGAATATCTAATTTTAGAGGATTTTCAGCATACCTTGATCCGAGCACAACATCTGTATAACAAGGCTCTCTGTAACTATCAATTGGAGGGCGAGAAGTTTGGGCGCACATAACTACAAGGTCATCAAAGTCTGGTACGATTCTATGCGCGCCTGTTCCCCTCACAAGATGCATCCCATGTGAAGCCTCTCTTAATATTCTATCCACAGTTTCAGTTCTCCATGTATAATTACGAAAATCAGGGGGAACAGGGTAAATTTTAATAGCTGATTTTGGACAATGTTCAATGCAATATTCACACTTAACGCACTCTGCTTCCCTAACCGGGATTATTCTTTCATTTTCTTCGTCNGCTTCAAAAACATTAACAGGACAATTTCTAACACAAGCTTTACAAAAAATACACAAATCTTGCCTTATATTAATGCTATATGACGACATGTTTCGTTTGACTAGAAGACATTCATGTAATTTCGGATCATAAAAAGGTCTTAGAGTTGCAGGAACAACTTTTTTGAAGTCATAATCAATATCAAAACCGTAGATGGAAAGTTGTTTTTTTAATAGTTCGATATCATTTTGTGTTGTTTCGACTATTTTCGCGTTTTTTCCTAACGATTCTATCTCCCCTCCAACAAAGATTTCTCCTCCTACGATCATTTCACCAGTATGAGTTCCAGAATCGCCTAAAATTATGACCATACCACCCATCATAAACAGACCAGTCATGGATGAAGTTTTGCCGCCAACTATTAACATCCCTCTTTTATGCAGTTGGGCTGTTCTTGCCGTTGCATCTCCTTTTACAATCACTGTTGCACCATAATTACCCTGAGCTAACCCATCTCCAACATCCCCTTCAATGATCAGGTTTCCAGAAGTCATATTGTCCCCGACATACCAGCCCCCATTGCCGTAAACATGCATCCTTAACTTATCACCACAAGTCGCAACATAGTATCCCACACTACCATCGATGATTAGGTCTATATCCCGCGTAAAACCTGCGGCAACAAAATGGAGGCTATGCGAGTTTTTAATAAGTACTTTCTTATGATTATCTTGTAACGCGCGTAGATGTTTGTTTAAATTACGAGAAGTGTAGTCTCTAGCATCAATCACTTCATCAACTTCATCAAAACTTTCCTTATAGACTTCCAGAAAGAGCATATTTTTCCAAACTCTCCTTCTATACGGTTAAAGTTCGGATTCTAGGTAATGAGATTTTATCATATTCTTGTCGTAATTTCTCACGGATTTCAGGAATTTCAAATACCGCGACATCTCCTGGAGCCAAATAATGTATTGACGATTTAGGGGAAATAGTTCTGAGGGGGCCTTCTTCAGAAGCTATCGCGAAAAATTCATCTGTCTCCATAGTCACTGCGGGTCTTAATCCTAAAGGATCTTTAGCGACACCTATACCCCAAGGAGTGCTCACTATAAAAGAGAAAGGNCCATCCATATCGTTTACAGTGTTTTTTAAAGCTTCTTCTAAGGAATCGCCTTGCATCATTCGCCAAACTATGTAATGAATAAGAACTTCACTATCATTGTATGTGAAAAAGTCAAATCCTAAAGTTTTCAGTTTTTGACGCCATTCATAATAATTAGTTATTTGCCCATTATGAACCACTGCAAAATCGGTGTAAAAATTGTCGAAGAAAGGGTGTGCAAAATACCTATTTACAATGCTTTCTGTAGAGAACCTTACGTGGCCTATTGCATGGGTACCATTTTTACTCGAAATTTTGAAGAAATCATCAAATTCTGGAACTAATAAGCAATCTTTGAAGATCTTCATTCGTTTACCAATGCTTAAAACATCGACGTTATCGGCTTTTTCTAGGTCTCTTAGAAGCTTTATTGGGCTATTGGGCCCGTTAAGAGTGATAAGGTATTCATTGAAACCAATACCATTTCGCGTGTTAAGCTTAATATCGTGAATGTTGCCATCACAAGCAGCAATTATGGAGGAGATGGAGGCTTCGCTCCCTGGGACATCAGGGGCAACGACGGTTAGTATATATTGGTTTTCTCCATTGCCTCTATCACGATATATTGCGATTCCTGTGGAATCTGGGCCACGGTGCTGTAATTCTTTAAGCATTTTGATCATTACTTCACCAATAGGGCCTTCACCATGCTTTAACACAATACCTATAATTCCGCACAAGTAATATTCCTCCAAACAGCATCCTAGCTAAATTAATTCGGAAAAAAATGACAAAAGACAAAAGTTCCAAAGCTTTTCTCGGCATTTTACCGAGCTATAGTACTCATCCTATTTGTCTTTCCAATTCCTTGGCTCTTTCTATCTTCCATTGTAGCCCACACTGAAGACATAAAACTTTAATACTGATATTCCCATTATAAGGGGTCTTTTTTGTGTTAGGATCAACGGCCATATAAACAATAATGGAATCTATTCGTTTACAGTTTGGACATTTGCCTTTTCCACCGTAACTGATTACTTTCCAGTCTAATTTCCAACGATGGCCACATTTGTAGCATTGCATTTCATCAACTGAAACCTGATCGGCAGCTTCTCCACATTCAGGACATTTGCCTTTTTCACCGTGGCTGATTACTTTCCAGTCTAATTTCCAACGATGGCCACATTTGTAGCATTGCATTTCATCAACTGAAACCTGATCGGCAGCTTCTCCACATTCAGGACAACTCATTTTTTAAAACCCCCTTAAAGCTGATTTTTTCTTTTGATAATGATTTTACTAAATAAAGGTGAGCTTACGTGGCTCTTTTTGATAATCAACTTAGGAACTACATACATGCGGAAAAATGTATGATGGGAGGTTCTTCCTGAACCCCCTCTGTTTATGAATGCTTGAGATATTTTTCTAGTTCCCATGGAGTGACTTGAAGCCTAAACTGATCCCATTCGTCGCGTTTTACCTTTATGAAATTCTCATATACGTGGTTTCCTAAAGTCTTTTTTAACACGTCGTCTTTCTCCGTTTCACATAGTGCTTCTGCTAACGTGCTGGGTAAAGAGCCTATATACAGTTCTTCTCTTTCTTTAGCAGTCATTTCGTAAATATCTGCTTCAACAGGTTCTGGAGGGAGGATCTTTTTCTCTATGCCGTCAAGACCTGCATTACACATGCAAGCAAACGCTAAATAGGGGTTACATGATGGGTCAGGACACCTGAATTCTGCTCTTATAGCTTTTTCCATTCCCGGGAAGTATTCTGGAACCCTTATTAGTGCAGACCTATTTTTATGAGCCCAAGAGATGTAAACTGGTGCTTCATATCCTGGAACCAGTCTCTTGTAAGAATTAACAGTCGGGGCAACTACACCGGCCAAAGCCTTTGCATGAGACAATAAACCTCCAATGAAATACAGAGCTTCATCAGTTAGAGCATCACTCCTCATCTTTTCAGGATCGTAGAAAGCGTTCTTGTTCTTCTCTATTTCCCAAAGACTTTGATGAGTATGCATTCCAGAACCGTTCACGCCGAAGATCGGTTTCGGCATGAAAGAGGCTATATAACCGTGCAAGTGAGCGATGGTTTTTGCAACCATTTTATAGGTCATGACTCTGTCTGCTGTTGTTACGAGGTCTGCGAATCTGAAGTCAACTTCATACTGGGAAGGAGCGACTTCATGGTGGCTCATCTCTATTTCGATGCCAAAATTTTCCAAGGAGAATATCATGTCTCTTCTGAAGTCTTCTGCAAGGTCTAGTGGATGGAAGTCAAAGTAGCCACCGCTATCTATTTTCGCAGGGTTTAAGACGTCTCCTTCCTTTTTTTGGAACAGGAAAAACTCTAATTCGGGGCCACACTTGTATACGTATCCCATGCCCTTTGCTTTTTGCGCTGCTCTCTGAGCCACATAGCGAGGATCACCTTCGAATCGTTCGCCGCTAGGGAAATAAACATCGCAAATTATGCGTGCGACTTTTTTGTCATTGGGTCTCCAGGGAAGTATTGCGAAGGTATTTGGATCAGGGACCAAAAGCATATCTGACTCCTCAATTGGCGTGAACCCTAGTATTGAAGAGCCGTCAAAACCTATGCCTTCCTCGAATGCATCTTCAAGGTGTTTATCGGTTATGGCTGTAGATTTTATTATACCGCGTAGATCTGTGAACTGGAGCCGTATGAATTTTACGTCCCTTTGTTTTGCTGTTTCAAGCGCTTTTGCTTTGCTTTCTTCACTATAATCAGTCCTAATTCTAACCATAAAGATCACCTAATTCTAAATTCTTTGTTGGAGTTTGGTTTTTTAGGTCGATTTTCGATCACGTTAAACTCACCTTAACAGTAAGATTTAAATATATATAATAGGAAATTTATTTCCTATCACATAAGAAGTATGTTTCCGAGATATTAATAAACTTTTCTGTTGATATTTGTAAAGAAACATTTAAAATTAAATTCAAAAATAGGGAAAACAGATCAAAATTAGGGAGTTTAGAATGTACGCTAAAAATTCTGAAAGCGAAAGAAAAACAGTGGAAATCTTACAGATTTTAAGCCAGTATAACGAGCCAGTAGGAGCGCGAATAATCGCTAGAGATTTGGAAAAAGTAGGAATTTTTATCGGAGAGAGGGGAGTAAGATACTACTTGGAGGTTCTTGACGATCACGGTTTAACCAAGAAAAATTCCAATTTAGGGAGAACACTGACAGAAAAAGGAAAAGAAGAGTTAAAAAATGCCCTTGTATTTGATCGCGTTGGATTTGTTATATCAAAGATAAGGACAATGGCTTACCAAACAACTTTTAATCCCTATACGTTTGAAGGTAAAATAATCGTTAACTTAAGTTATATTGAGAAAGATAAGATCGATAAAGCGCTGGGCATTATTAAAGAAGTAATTAATGTGGGTTTATGTGTTGCGCCTTACATAAAAATTTTTGAAGAAGGAGAGGAGTTTGAAACAACAATTATTCCTAAGGGAAAAGTCGGGTTAGCGACTACTTGCAGTATTACGATTGATGGAGTTTTGCTTAAGGCAGGCATACCAACGGATCCAAAATATGGTGGAACCGTTCAAATGAGGCCTGTCAAAGAGGGAGATATGATGACTATTGAAGCTTTAAGATTTACTGATTTAATCGCCTATGAGGGCTCATCTCTTGATCCTTTAGAAGTTTTTATGGCGAGAGGGATGACTTCTGTAAACGACGTAATTAGTGGGGGACATGGAAAAATACTTGCTAACTTTAGGGAGATACCCAGTGTGGCAAAAGAATCCGTGGAGGACATATTAGAACGTTTGGAAAAAGTTAATTTTATACCTGCATTGGAGGTGGGAGAAGTGAATCGCCCGCTCTTATCAGTTCCCGTAGAGAGAGATAGGTTTGGGATGGCGATTGTAGGGGGGATCAATGCCATGGCAGCCGTAGAAGAAAAAGGTATTAAAACTGATACAAACGCAATAACTGATTTAATTGAAATAAAAAAGATGGAAAACATCCTATAATCATAGAATTTTTACTTGCTTTTCAAGTCTATTTGTAGGGTGTGAGTGGAGCACGAGATACAGGGGTCGTAGGCCCTTATAAGTTTGTGTAGTTCGAAGGTGATTTCTTCTTCGGTTTTTCCTTGGAGTTGGGGTGTGTAGGCTATTATGTCTTCTTCTATATTTCTGTTGTTCATGCAGGTGGGGGTTATGATGTTTGCATACTCTACAATGCCTTTATCGTCGAACTTGTAGTGGTGTAGGAGGGCTCCTCTTGGTGCCTCTGTTACCGCTATTCCTTCCCCTTCTTTTATTTTGAAGCTGTTTTTCTCAGGTTTTAGTTCCGTGTTTTTCAGCTCTTCAAGGATCTCGATACCGCGCTTGATTAGGTGGGCTACTTCGATTATTTGTGCGAAGGATATGAGGTAGGGATTTTTGTTAGGAAACTCTATTCCTGTTCGTTCTACTAACGATTTTACTTCGTCGTCTATAAGGTCATGGTTTAGGTTCATTCTGGATAAGGCGCCGGCCATGAAACCTTTACCGTTTCTTTTACATGCTTTTGAGTTGGAATATGGTGGAGTGTATTCCTCTATGTATTCCTTGTATTTTGAAAGTTCAAGGATGCCTTCTTTTGAAGAGGCGAGAGGCGCGTCTAAAAACTCGTATTTTTTATCACCTTTTAATGCAACGTAATCTGTTTCTCTTTCAAAATCGGGATATTTTAACGAGCCGAAAACTTCTACAAGGTTTAAAGCCCGATCTTTAAGATTTTTAAAACTGTTTTCTAGAGCTTCTAAGGAATTTTTTGAAGGTATTTTGGAGAATCCCCCTATTTTGGTTGTGATGGGGTGTACAGCTCTTCCACCAACGATTCTTGCGATGTTATTTCCAAGATCTTTAAGTTCCAGAGAAGTTTTAACTAACTCTTTATGGTTATCAGCTAAGGCGATGGCAGAAGGCGCTCCTAAATAGTCGGGTAAAGCCAAGAAACAGGCGTGTAAAACGTTACTTTGAACAATTTCACCTATATCTAAAAGTTCACGTAACAAGCGAGTTTGGTCTGAAACCTTGGATATCCATCGCGTTTTCAACGGTCTTCTAGGCCGGTTAAAATATGGGAAGCAGAACATATACCGCAAATTCTTGAAACAAGCGGCGGTACTTCATCATACTTTCTACCTTTAAGAAAAGCTTC